>Ga0209930_1000161_pt1 | contig 257054 bp, 251 predicted proteins | sample ThiBiot_500_biof_2_FD_183948 | JGI IMG/M metagenome (GOLD analysis project Ga0209930, IMG submission 183948) | Wastewater bioreactor microbial communities from Cape Town, South Africa - Thiocy_cont_500_biof (SPAdes) | ecosystem: Engineered > Bioreactor > Thiocyanate-remediating >...
GAATCGTGAAGCCGGACACGGGGCAGGCGAATTTCGATGAGAACGTGATCCGTTTCGCCTCGCCGTTCGCTTCCTTTGCGTCGGCGAACTCCATCACCGCGATGCCGTCCGCCAGCTCCAGCGCCGTCTCGAAGCTTTCCGACAGCCGCGCCGCGATGTCGGGCCTCACCGCGATGCGGTCCACCACGACGTCGATGTCATGCTTGAATTTCTTGTCGAGCGCCGGCGCGTCCCCGATCTCGTAGAACTGGCCGTCGACTTTCAGGCGCTGAAAGCCCTTCTTCTGCCATTCCGCGATTTCCTTGCGGTACTCTCCCTTGCGTCCCCGCACCACGGGCGCGAGCAGGTAGAGCCGCGTCTTCTCCGGCAGCGCCAGCACGCGGTCGACCATCTGCGACACGGTCTGGCTCTCGATCGGCAGGCCGGTCGCCGGCGAATAGGGAATGCCGACGCGCGCCCAGAGCAGGCGCATATAGTCGTGGATCTCGGTGACCGTGCCGACGGTGGAGCGCGGATTTTTCGAGGTCGTCTTCTGCTCGATCGAGATCGCCGGCGAGAGCCCGTCGATCTGGTCGACGTCCGGCTTCTGCATCATTTCGAGGAACTGCCGGGCGTAGGCCGACAGCGACTCGACATAGCGCCGCTGGCCCTCGGCGTAGATGGTGTCGAAGGCGAGGGACGACTTGCCCGATCCCGACAGGCCGGTGAACACGACGAGCTTGTCGCGCGGGATCGTCAGATCGACATTCTTGAGGTTGTGCTCGCGCGCGCCGCGGATCGCGATCACCCGCGCATTCGGGTCGGCCAGGCGGTTCCGGTCGAACATGTCCTCAACCGCCGCGGCCGAGAGCGCGCTGGCGGGCTTGGATGAGGGCGCGGCCTTGCCGCGCTTGGGGCTGGGCTTGTTTGAGTTGGGCTTGGACATGGATCGAACGGTCGGAGGCTCCCTAACATAGGCGTCCGCAGCCGAAAGCGACATGCGCTCCGTGCAGGCGGGCCACAGGAAAAGGCGGGCGCCGCCGGATGCTGACGAATGGACGGCCCGCGATTCCGCGCGCCATTCATGCAGGAGAATTGAGAACAAAACAAGAATATTGTGCAGTGGGCCTCGCTCATTTACTGAGCCGGGAATAACCAACGGCCGCCGATATTCTCAAAGCTAGAAGAAACGCGCTTCCAACTGAATTTTCGGGCCCATGCGGCGGCGCTGCTTCAGGTCGATTTTCCCGAGGTCGCAGCGCAGATCGATGAGGCGCCGTCGTCGATCAAGCCTCATCTCTCACCGCCGGGAAAGCAGTCTTGTTCGATGCGGCGAAGGGCCAGCTTATCACAGTGATTCACGACGGTTCGGAAAGAGCGGATGCGAGCGCCTCTCGAATTGACGAACAAATCAAGAACATTTATGTCGGAGAAATCCTGTGGGCAGCCTGCGCCGCGCTCTCACGGGGCAGCGGGTTTCGCGCTAGTGAAGCCCAGTCACGGTAGCTCGAACGCGGAGGAAGCGATGGCGGGCAGTCTCAACAAGGTCATGCTGATCGGCAATCTCGGCCGCGATCCCGAGGTTCGGCGGCTCAATTCCGGCGAACCGGTCGTCAATTTCAGCGTCGCCACATCGGAAACCTGGCGCGACAAGGCGTCGGGCGAGCGCAAGGAGCGCACCGAATGGCATAATATCGTCATCTTCAACGAGAACCTCGCGAAGGTCGCCGAGCAGTATATCAAGAAGGGGACGAAGGTTTATATCGAGGGCCAGCTTCAGACCCGCGAATACCAGGACAAGGACGGCAATCAGCGCAAGACGACCGAGATCGTCCTGCAGCGCTATCGCGGCGAGCTGACGATCCTGTCCGGCCGCGGCGAGCAGGGCGGCGGCGATGACGACTATGGCGGCGGCGGCGGCCGCGTTTCGTCGGGCGGCGGGCGCGGCAGCGATTACGGCCGGTCCTCGCCGATGGAGCGCCAGCCCGCGAAGCCCGGCGGCGGCAAGCATGTCGATCTCGACGACGATATTCCGTTCTAGAGGCGCGGCGCCTCTGGCGCCGACGCTCAGGCGAGCCCGAAAGCCGCCTTCGCGCCGTCGATCAGGAACTGCACCGCGAGCGCCGCGAGGATGACGCCGAGCAGGCGCGTGAGCACGGCGTTTCCCGTCGTTCCCAGAACCCTGGCGACCCGGTCCGCCAGCAGCAGGACCGCCAGGCAGACGGCGATCAGCAGCGCCGTGACGAGGAGCAGAAGCGAGATCAGCAGCGGGTCGTCATGAGCCCGTCCCGCCAGCAGCAGCATGGCCGTGATCGCGCCCGGACCCGCCATCAGCGGGATGGCGAGAGGGAAGGCCGCGATGTTGCGAATCTGGTCTTTCGTGATCGCCGTCTCGGCCATCTCCGATTTGCGCGCGTTGCGCCGGTCGAACACCATTTCGAACGCGATCGTGAACAGCAGCAGTCCGCCGGCGATTCTGAAGGCCGGCAGGCCGATGCCGAGCAGCCTCAGCGTTTCCTGGCCCGCCACCGCGAAGAACGCCATGATCAAGAACGCGATCAGGCTGGCGCGATACGCCACCTGCCGCCGCTCGGCCGGCGTCATGCCGCGCGTCACGCTGATGAACATCGGCGCGAGCGCCGGCGGATCGAGCGTGACGAGCAGCGTCACCACGGCGCTGGAAAGATAGTCATACATTCGCCAGAACGTCCCCTTTCATCCTGACGGTTCGAGCGCGGGAGGTCCACCTGCTCGACATCATCGACGCGCTCTCGCTCGCCGGCTCGCGCGCCCGGCCGAACGACGATGTCTGGGGCATGGCGCGCAACCGCGTCTGGGTGATCGACGGCGCGACGGGGCTTGGCGATCCGATCGTGTCGGACACCAGCGACGCCGCGTGGCTCGCCCACCGCGCGAACGAGTTGTTCGTGCGCCACGCCGGTTGCCACGACGCCATGCCGATGCTCGAATCCGTCGCGAAGGATCTCGAAGCCGCCTTCCTGCGCGAGCGCCGCCGCGCGCCGCTGGAGCGCTGGGAGATTCCCTGCGGCGCTTTCATGATGCTGACCGCGCGCAACGACGGCGTGTGCGAACTGGCCTGGACCGCCGACTGCCGCGCCATTCTCGTGGGAAGCGACGGCGAGACGCATGCCTTCGGCGCGACGGCGGAAAGCGAGGCGCGGGAGGCGGGCGGGGCGGCCGCAGTGCGCGTCGCCGATCCCGCCGAGCGGCTCCGCGCGCCGGAGAGTTTGGCCCGTCTTCGCGCTGGCCGCGCCCGTTACAACCAGCCGGGAGGGCCTTTCACCCTCGCGCCCGATCCGGCCTTCGTGGCCGGCGTCAGAACCGCCCGCGTGGCGCTGAAAACGCCCGCCCACGCGCTCCTGATGACCGACGGCTTCGCCGCGCTGGAACTGCGATACGGCGACATCGGCGCGGCCGCCTTCGTCGCCGCCGCGCGGGAAGAGGGCCTTGTCCGGCTCGCCCTGCGGCTGCGCCACATAGAGGAGGAGCTTGATCCGGCCGCCGTCCGCTTTCCGCGCTGGAAACGGTCGGACGACGCGACCGCCGCACTGGTGGCGATTGCGTGATCCAGGCGATCCGAAAATCTATAAAGCATTGAATAAAATAAGCTATTTATCTGTCCGCCGACTCGATTTTCGCTTGGCGGAACGCGCGCAAATCGGCTAAAGAAAAGCTTCTTTCCGCACTTTGCGAGTCGCTGTTGTCCGACGACGAGAACACGCCCTCCGGCCCGCCGCCGGGCGGCGACATCAGGCCGGTTTCGATCACCGATGAAATGAAGCGCTCCTATCTCGATTACGCCATGAGCGTGATCGTGAGCCGGGCGCTGCCGGACGCGCGCGACGGCCTGAAGCCGGTGCATCGGCGCATCCTGTTCTCGATGCACGAGAACGGCTACACGCCGGACAAGCCCTACCGCAAATCCGCCCGCGTCGTCGGCGACGTCATCGGTAAGTATCATCCGCACGGCGATCAGTCGGTCTATATGGCCCTGGTGCGCATGGCGCAGGACTTCTCGATGCGCGCGCCGCTCATCGACGGGCAGGGCAATTTCGGCTCGATCGACGGCGACATGCCGGCGGCCATGCGGTACACCGAGGTGCGCCTCGAAAAGCTCGCGCTCAAGCTGCTGGACGACATCGACGAGGACACCGTCGATTTCATGGACAACTATGACGGCTCCGAGCGGGAGCCGGTCGTCCTGCCGGCGAAGTTTCCCAATCTTCTCATCAACGGCGCCGGCGGCATCGCGGTCGGCATGGCGACCAACATCCCGCCGCACAATCTCGGCGAGGTGATCGACGCGGTCGTGGCGCTGATCGACGATCCCGCCATCGCCGTCGACGCGCTCATCGAGCGCATTCCGGGGCCGGATTTTCCGACCGGCGCGCTCATCCTCGGCCGCGGCGGCGCGCGCGCCGCCTATCACACCGGGCGCGGCTCGATCGTCATGCGCGCGCGCCACACGATCGAGGACATCCGCAAGGATCGCGAGGCGATCATCGTCACCGAGATTCCGTTTCAGGTGAACAAGACGACGCTGATCGAACGCATCGCCGAGCTCGTCCGCGACAAGCGGGTCGAGGGCATCTCCGACCTGCGCGACGAATCCGATCGCGACGGCATGCGCATCGTGATCGAACTGAAGCGCGACGCCGTCGCCGACGTGGTGCTGAACCAGCTCTATCGTTTCACCGATCTGCAGACGACGTTCGGCGCGAACATGGTGGCGCTGAACGGCGGCCGTCCGGAGATTCTCAATCTCAGGGATCTGCTCGGCGCTTTCGTCGAGTTCCGCGAGACGGTCGTCTCCCGTCGCACCAAGCATCGCCTCAACAAGGCGCGCGAGCGCGCCCATGTGCTGTGCGGCCTCGCGATCGCCGTCGCCAACATCGACGAGGTCATCCGGCTGATCCGCGCCGCGCCGGACGCGAACACGGCCCGCGAGCAGTTGATGGCTCGCGACTGGCCGGCGACCGAGATCGCGCCGCTGATCGCGCTCGTCGATGATCCGCGCTACCGCGTCGCGGCGGATGGAACCTATCGACTGTCGGAAACGCAGGCGCGCGCCATTCTCGATCTGCGCCTCCAGCGCCTCACCGCGCTCGGACGCGACGAGATCGGCGACGAGCTCAACAAGCTCGCCGCGCAGATCCGCGAATATCTGGAGATTCTCGCTTCCCGCGCCCGCATCCAGGCGATCATCAAGGACGAGTTGAAGGAGATCCGCGACGCCTTCGCGACGCCGCGCAAGACCGAGATCGTCGAATGGGATTCCGACGTCGACGACGAGGACCTGATCCAGCGCGAGGACATGGTCGTCACCGTCAGCCACGCCGGCTACGTCAAGCGCGTGCCGCTGTCGGCCTATCGGGCCCAGCGCCGCGGCGGCAAGGGCCGCTCGGGCATGGCGACGCGCGACGAGGATTTCGTCACCCGCCTGTTCGTCGCCAGCACCCATCAGCCCGTGCTGTTCTTCTCCTCGATCGGCAAGGCCTATGTGCTGAAGGTGTGGCGCCTGCCCGCGGCCGAGCCGCAGTCGCGCGGCAAGGCGCTCGTCAACATCCTTCCGCTGGAGGCGGGGGAGCGCATCACCACGATCATGCCGCTGCCGGAGGACGAGGCGCAGTGGAGCAATCTCGACGTCATGTTCGCGACGACGCGCGGAACGGTGCGGCGCAACAAGCTCTCCGATTTCGCCGAGGTGCGCCGCTCCGGCCTGATCGCGATGAAGCCCGACGAGGGCGAGGGCATTCTCGATGTCGAGATCTGCACCGACAAGGACGACGTCCTGCTCACCACCGCGCGCGGCCAGTGCGTCCGCTTTCCGGTGGATGACGTGCGCGTGTTTCAGGGGCGCACCTCGATGGGCGTTCGCGGCGTCCAGCTCGCGGAAGGCGACGCGCTGATCTCGATGGCGATCCTGCGTCATTTCGAGGCGGCGCCGGAGGAGCGCGCCGCCTATCTCAAGATGCGTCGCGCCGTCGCTGGCGAAAGCGCGCCGGAAGAGAATGGCGAGGCGGAGACGGAAGAGGCTTCGGCCGAGGCGGCGATCTCGCAGGAGCGCTACGCGGAAATGAGCGCGGCCGAACAGTTCGTGCTTACCATCTCCGAGAACGGCTTTGGCAAGCGCACGTCGAGCTTCGAGTATCGCGTCACCAGCCGCGGCGGCAAGGGCATCGTCGCGATGGCCGTCAATGAGCGCAAGGGCAAGCTGGTCGCCTCCTTCCCGGTCGAGGACAGCGACCAGATCATGCTGGTCACCAATGGCGGCCAGTTGATCCGTTGCCCCGTCGACGGCATCCGCGTCGCCGGCCGCGCGACGCAGGGCGTCATCGTGTTCAACACCGCCGCCGACGAGCGCGTCGTGAGCGTCGAGCGCGTCACGGACGACGAGGGCGGCGAGCAGGCCGAATGACCGTCCCGCTTCCGCTCTGACGCCGCCGCATCGCGAGCATGTGAAGAAAGCCGGACTCTAGCTCCAGCTTTCGTTTAATGATGGCGGTGCAAACACGGGTTGAGATGGGCGAGGGCGACAAGGGGCAAAGTCATGCGGGCGACCGGCCGGTCGCCGGTTTTGTCGCCAATACCGCCTCGTTCGTCGCCGCGTCGGGCGGAGACGCTCTGTCCAAATTCGCCGTCTCGGCCATGTCGCTGCCGCAGGCTGTCGCCATGCGCAGCTTTTTCACCATCGTTTTTCTCGCGCCGGTGTTTCTTCTCGCCGTTCGCCGCGGCCAGCCGGTATTCGCCACCAATCGCGTCTGGCTTCACCTCACGCGCACCATGCTGCATCTGAGCGCGACGTATCAGGCGTTTGTTGCGTTGCAGCATATTCCTCTCACCACTCTGACGGCCATCCTGTTCGCGGCGCCGATCTTCATCGCCTTGCTGGCGATCCCGATCCTCGGCGAGCGGCTGCGCCCGCGCCAGGCGTTCGCGATCGGGCTTGGGGTGATCGGTTGCATGGTCATCATCCGGCCGAGCGGCGACGGCGACGTGCTCTATATGCTGCTGGCGCTGGGTTCGAGTTTCTCCTGGTCCCTGTCGGTGACGCTGCTGCGCAAGCTCACGCGCACGGAAAGCCACGTCACGCTGCTGGCCTGGAGCAACTTTCCCCAGCTCGTCGTGGCGGCGCTGATTGCGATGTTCGATTGGCGCGCCATCGACGGCATGCTGTTGCTCGTCATCCTCGGCATGTCGGTGACGCAGGTTTTCGGGCAATGGTTTTCCATGACGGCGCTTCGTCTGGCTCCGGCCGCGACGGTCGCTCCCGCGCAGTTCACGCAGATTCTCTGGGCGACCTTGTTCGGCGCCCTGTTCTTCAATGAATGGCCGCACCCCCTCATATGGGTCGGCGCGGCGTTGATCATGGCGAGCGGCTATTCGCTGATGCGTTCGCCGCGATCGGCCGTCTGAGATGCGCGCGGCCGAGCACGCCGACCCGCCGCCTGACCGGCCGGTCGCCGGAATCACGGCGAACGCGGCCTCCATGGCGGCGTCTTCCGGCGGCGACGCGCTCGCCAAGCTCGTGCTCGCGGTCCTGCCGGCGCCGCAGACCCTGATGCTGCGCTGCCTCTTCCTGCTCGTGCTCCTCGCGCCGCTGTTCGCGCTGACCGCGCGGCGCGGCCTGCCTGTCCTGGCGACGCGGCGCGCATGGCTTCATCTCATGCGGTTTTGCCTGCAGTTCGCGTCGATTCTGGCGGCGCTGACGGCGCTTCGCAATCTGCCGCTCACGACCGTTACGACGATCATGTTCGTCGCGCCGATTTTCATCGTGTTCTCCGCAGTCGCCATTCTTGGCGAGCGCGTGCGGATGCATCAGCTCATATCGGTCGCGCTGGGCTTCATCGGCTGTCTCATCGTCATCCGCCCGCGCGGCGACGGCGAGATGCTTTTCATGCTGATCGCGCTGTTCTCGGCCGCCACCTGGGCGATCTCGATGACCCTTCTGCGGCTGCTCACGCGCACGGAAAGCCATGTCGTCATTCTCGCCTGGAGCAACGGATTGCTGATGCTGGGCGCCGCCGCGCTCGCGGTTTTCGACTGGCGTCCGCTCCAGGCCGAGATCGTCTGGCTGCTCATTGGGATGGCGGTGCTTCAGGTCGCGGGCCAATGGTTCTCCATGACGGCCGTACGCATCGCGCCCGCCTCGACTGTCGCGCCGGCGCAATACACGCAGATCATCTGGTCGACGATCATCGGCGCGGCGGTGTTCAGCGAATGGCCCGCGCCGTCGGTGCTGTTCGGCGCGATCTTCATCGTCGCCGGCGGCTGGTGGCTGATGCGCGGCGAACGGATGGCCTGATGGACGCGCGCGCATCGCCGGCCGCGCCCCCGGAGCGTCCCATCGCCGGGCTCGCCGCCAACGGCGCCGGCTTCGTCGTTCTGTCGGGCAGCGACGCGATGACCAAGGTCGCCGTGGCGGCGTTGCCCGGCGCGCAGATCATGGCTTTGCGCGGCGCGATGGTGCTGCTGCTCCTCACGCCTTTGTTCATCGCCTGCTGGCGTCGCGGCGACTCCGTGCTCGCGACGCGCCGCCCCTGGACGCATCTCACGCGCTGCGCGCTGCAGGTGGTCTCGATGCTGACCTTCATGATCGCCATGAAGCAATTGCCGCTGACGACGATCACCGCGATCATGTTCATCGCGCCGGCTCTGGTCGCGCTCGCCGCCGCGCCGATTCTGGGCGAGCGCATCCGGCCGCCGCAAGTCGTGGCGCTGGTGACGGGCCTCATCGGCTGCCTGATCATTCTCCGTCCGTCGGGGGAAGGGCAGGCCGCGGCCATTCTTCTGGCCGTCATATCGGCCGCGACATGGGCGCTGTCGCTGACGCTGCTCAGGCTCCTGACCCGCACCGAGAGCCAGGCGACCATCTTCGCCTGGACCAACGGCAATCTTCTGCTGTTCGGACTGGCCTTCTCCGCGTTCGACTGGCGGCCTCTCGACATGCGCGTGCTCGCGCTGGTGGCGGCGATGTCGGTCGCGCAGATCTTTGGCCAGTGGTGCTCGATGATCGCGTTCAGGCTGGCGAGCGCCGCGACCGTCGCGCCGATGCAGTACACGCAGATCATCTGGGCGACGATCTACGGCTCCGTCATGTTCGGGGAGTGGCCGTCCCTGTCGGTCTGGATCGGCGCCGCCTTCATCGTGGCGGGCGGGCTCTGGCTGGTCTACGCGGAGGGACGGCGCGAGTTTCGATGAGCGTTGGAATTCCCGGCCTCTTGCTCCTCTCGCCTTCCGCCGCTAACCCTCCGCCGCCTGTCCGAGGTCCGATCGCACGATGAGCAAGACGAAACCGCGCGTCGCCTTCTATCCCGGATCGTTCGATCCGGTGACCAACGGGCATGTGGACGTGCTGCGGGAGGCTTGCCGCCTCGCGGACCGGCTGGTGGTGGCGATCGGCGTCCATCCCGGCAAGGCCCCCATGTTTCCCGCCGAGGAGCGCGCCGAGATGATCCGCGAGCTTGCGGCCCCATTCGAGCGCGAGACCGGCGCTGAGGTGGAGGTGACGACCTTCGCCGACCTGACCGTGACGGCGGCCGCGCGCGCGGGCGCGACGATCATGATCCGCGGCCTGCGCGACGGCACCGACCTCGACTACGAAATGCAGCTCGCGGGCATGAACGCCGCGATGGCGCCCGACATCCAGACGGTCTTTCTGCCGGCCTCGCCCTCCGTTCGCCCCATCACGGCCACGCTTGTCCGTCAGATCGCCTCCATGGGCGGGGACGTCGCGCCGTTCGTGCCGGCTTCCGTCGCCGCCCGCCTGACGAAGAAATTCCCGCGCCGCTGAGCGCTCCTCCGGAGTTCCCATGAAAAGACTGATAGCCGCAGCCGCTCTCGCGCTGGTCGCCTTCGGCGCGCAGGCCCAGACCGTCGATCCGAACAATGCGATCGCGCTCGACACCAAGGACGGCCGCATCGTCATCAAGCTGCGCCCCGATCTCGCGCCGAAGCATGTCGCGCAGATCGTCGCCCTCACCAAGCGCCACTTCTATGACGGCATCGTTTTTCATCGCGTGATCGACGGCTTCATGGCGCAGACCGGCGATCCCACCGGCACCGGCATGGGCGGCTCCGACCTGCCCAACATTCCGGCCGAATTCTCGAAGGAGCCGTTCAAGCGCGGCAGCGTCGGCATGGCCCGCTCGCAGTCGCCGAACTCCGCCAATTCGCAGTTCTTCATCTGCTATGACGGCTGCGGCCCGCTGACCGGCCAGTACACCATCTGGGGCGAGGTCGTCTCCGGCATGGATGTCGTGAACAAGATCAAGAAGGGCTCGGAGGCGCAGAACGGCTCCGTGAGCAAACCCGACAAGATCGTCCGCATGCAGATGCTTTCGGACGCGAAGTAGGCGCGGTGAGCGTCCTGCGCATTCTGCTTGCGCTCGGCGCGCTTGTCGGCGCGCCGCAGGCCGGACTGGCGCAGGAAACCCGCGATCTCGGCCTGCCGCCGGCGCAGACGCCCAATCTGCCGCCGGCGCAAAATCCCAATCTGCCGCCGCCCACGGGGCAGCGCTATCTGCCAGGAGCGTCCGGCCCGTTCGCCGATCCCGATCGGCCCGTGTCGCTTCGGTCGAGCCGGCCGAACGCCGGAGCGGACGGTTATCGCGGCGATGTCTTCGCGTCGCGCAGCGGCGTTCGGGTCGATCGCATTGATGACCTCGCGCAGATCGCGCCGTTCCTGCGCGGCTGCTGGTCGCCGCCGGCCGGCTTCCGTCAACGCAGTCGGATCGACATGACGGTCCGGTTCAGCCTGACGCGGAACGGAGATTTTGTCGGCGCGCCGCGCCTCGTCTATGCGAACGCGCGGGCGTCGAAGGCGCAACGGCGGGCGCTGCTCGACTCCGTGAATGCGGCGGTGCGGGCCTGCGCGCCGCTTCCGTTGTCGAACAGCTTCGGCGCCGCGATCGCGGGCCGGCCGCTGTCGATCCGTTTCGTCGTCGACGGCGGCCGATGATGAGGGCCGCAGCGCTTGCGTTTTTGCTGTGCGCCTCGGCGAATTCGGCGTCGGCGCAGCAGCCCGCCGCGAACATGAGGGACCTGTCCGCGTTGATCAGGATGTGCCTTGACCGCGCTCCGCCCGTGACGCCGCCAACCGTCTCGCAGGCGCGCATGTTGTTTTCCCTGCGGCGCAACGGAACGCTGATGGGCGATCCGCGCGTCCTCGTCACCAATGTCGACGCCGCTCCGGCGCTGACCGACGCTTTCGCCCGCTCGCTCGTCTCGGCGGTCAAGGCCTGCGCGCCGTTTCCGATGGACTACAAGCTGGCGGGCGCCGTCGCCGGGCGCCTTTTGACCTTTCGCATGAGTTTCAAACCCAATGGAAAAGCAGGAGTGGACATATGAGTCTTGATCCCGAAAACACGCTGGTTATCGACACGACGAAAGGCAAGGTCGTCATCGCGATGCGCCCCGATCTCGCGCCCGGCCATGTCGAGCGCATCAAGAAGCTGGCGCGCGAAGGCTTTTATGACGGCATCGTCTTTCATCGCGTGATCGACGGCTTCATGGCGCAGACCGGCTGTCCGCGCGGAACTGGCACTGGCGGCTCCGACTATCCGGACCTCAAGGCCGAGTTCAACAACGAGAGCCATCAGCGCGGCGTATGCTCGATGGCGCGCGCGCAGAATCCGAATTCGGCGAATTCGCAGTTCTTCATCGTGTTCGACGATGCGAGCTTCCTCGACAAGCAGTACACGGTGTGGGGCAAGGTCGTCGAAGGCATGGAGAATGTCGACAAGATCAAGCGCGGCGAGCCGGTGCGCGATCCCGATAAAATGAACACTGTGCGCGTGCTCGCGGACGTGCAGTGAGCGTCCGCATTTCATCGTGACTTTCATGCCCGGGCTTTCGCCCGGGCATCCACGTTTGAAGGGCGCCGTTGGACGTGGATGGCCGGGCGCAGCCCGGCCATGATGAAACAGAAAATGGCGCGGCTGATGCGTTGATCCCGTGCTCGTCTCCGATTTCGATTTCCATCTTCCAGAGGACCGCATCGCGTTGCGGCCCGTGTCGCCGCGCGATCGTGCGAAGATGCTCGTGGTCCCGGCGGGCGGCGCGTTCGAGGACAGGATTGTCGCTGAGCTGCCGGCGTTTCTGCGCGCCGGCGACGCGCTCGTCGTCAACGACACCAAGGTCGTTCCCGCGCGCCTCGACGGCGTGCGCCGCCGCGAAACCGGCGATGGCGCCCATATCGAGGCGCTGCTCCTGAAGCGCGAGGCCCCCGATGCGTGGCGCGCCTTCGCCAAGCCGGGCAAGCGGCTTGCCGTTAGAGATCGCATCCGTTTCGGCGAAGGCGCGAATGTCTGCCTGCTCGGATCGCTCGACGCGACGGTCGCTGAGAAGCATGACGGCGGCGAGGTGACGCTGCGCTTCGATCTGTCCGGCCCCGATCTCGATTCCGCCGTGGCGGCGGCCGGCGTCATGCCGCTGCCGCCTTACATCGCGGGCAAGCGCGCGACCGACGAGCGCGACCGCGCTGATTATCAGACGATCTATGCGCGCGAGGAGGGCGCGGTCGCGGCGCCGACCGCCGGTCTCCACTTCACGCCGGCCCTGTTCAGAAAGATCGACGCCGCAGGCGTTTCCCGCCAAACGGTCACGCTGCATGTCGGCGCCGGAACCTTTTTGCCGATGAAGGCCGAGGACACGCGCGATCATAAAATGCACGCCGAGCGGGGCGAGGTCGACGAGGCGACGGCGCGCGCGCTCAACGCGACGAAGGCGAGCGGCGGCCGCATCGTCGCTGTCGGGACGACGTCGCTTCGGCTTCTCGAAAGCGCCGCGGATGAGGGTGGCGTCATCCATCCCTTCAGGGGCGAGACCGACATCTTCATCACGCCGGGCTATCGTTTCCGCGCCGTCGATATCCTGATGACGAATTTCCATCTGCCGAGATCGACGCTGTTCATGCTGGTCAGCGCCTTCGCCGGGCTTGACCGGATGAAGTCGGCTTACGCCCATGCGATCGGGAGCGGTTATCGTTTCTATTCCTATGGCGACGCGAGCCTGTTGTTTCGCGCGTCGTGACCGCGCGATCGAGTTGAAGAGCGCGCTCTGAAAAGAGTCGTCATTCCGGGCTTCGCAAGGCGAACAGCCCGGAATCCAGAGAGCCCGGAATTAAGAGCCATGCCGCGATGATTCCGGGCTCGCGCCCTTGGCGCGTGCCGGAATGACTGGCATGGGAAAGCTTGACGCCGCCGGTCCTCCCCGCCATCGACGCGCGCCATGTCCGCTTCCGACAATCCCGCTGATTTCTCCTTCCGCGTCGCCGCGACCGACGGCGCCGCGCGCACGGGCGAAATCGCCACCCCGCGCGGAGCCATCCGCACGCCGGCCTTCATGCCGGTCGGCACCGCCGGCACGGTGAAGGGCATGTATCCCGAGCAGGTGCGCGAGACCGGCGCCGACATCCTGCTCGGCAATACCTATCACCTGATGCTGAGGCCCGGCGCCGAGCGGGTGGCGCGGCTGGGCGGCCTCCATGCGATGATGCGCTGGCCGCGCCCGATCCTGACCGACTCCGGCGGCTTCCAGGTGATGTCGCTGTCGGCGCTCCGGAAGATGAGCGAGGACGGCGTGACCTTCCGTTCCCATATCGACGGCTCGATCCACCAACTGACGCCGGAACGCTCGATCGAGATCCAGAATCTGCTCGGCTCAGACATCGTCATGCAGCTCGACGAATGCGTCCGCCTGCCGGCGCCGCGCGAGGAGCAGGAAAACGCCATGCGTCTGTCGCTGCGCTGGGCGGAGCGCTGCCAGACGGCCTTTGGAAGCCCTTCCGGACGCGCCCTGTTCGCGATCGTGCAGGGCGGCGACCAGAATGACCTGAGACAGGAAAGCGCGCGCTTGCTCGCTGCGATGGGTTTCAGGGGCTATGCGATCGGCGGGCTCGCGGTGGGCGAGCCGCAGGCGGTCATGCTCGCCATGATTGAAACGGTCGAGCCGTTCCTTCCCAGGGAGAAGCCCCGCTACCTGATGGGCGTCGGCACGCCCGACGACATCATGGAGGCGGTCCGGCGGGGCGTTGACATGTTCGATTGCGTGATGCCGACCCGCGCCGGCCGTCACGGAACCGCTTACACCCGGTTCGGCAAGGTCAATCTGCGCAATGCGAAGCACGCCGACGACGCGCGGCCGCTCGATCCGGGCTCGTCCTGCCCGGCGGCGCGGGACTATAGCAGGGCCTATCTGCACCATCTGATCAAGGCGGACGAGATGCTCGGCCAGATGCTGCTGACCTGGGCCAATCTGGCCTATTATCAGGATCTCATGGCCGGTCTGCGCGCCGCCATTGCGGCCGGCGGACTGGACGACTACATCGCGCGGACCCGGGAGGGTTGGGTTGCGGCCGGCGATCCGATCGACTAACGGGGTGGTTCACATCTGAACGGATTCCGGCGCGACAGCGCCTGCGGGCCTGCGACTGTCAGGGGCTCGGGGCGGACGCAGCCGACTGAAGGGCTCGCCAATGTCCACATTCGACACGGTCGCCGACATCATCGCGGAAACCTGCGATATTCCGCGCGACTCGATCAAGCCGGAGAGCCACGCCATCGACGATCTCGGCATCGACTCCCTGGCCTTCCTCGACATCGCCTTCGCCATCGACAAGAAGTTCGGCATCAAGCTGCCGCTCGAGGAGTGGACCCAGGAGGTCAACGAGGGGAAGGTGAAAGCGGAGGAGTATTTCAAGCTCTCCAACCTCGCCGCCAAGATCGACCAGCTCGTCGCCGCCAAGGCGGCGTAACCGCTGCGGCCCGCCGGCCGCCCGCCAAGATGCGTCTTGAATATTTCGACATGATCGACAGCGTGGCCGGTTTCGACCGGCCCGGCGCCAGGCTGATGGCGCATGCCCGCACGCCGAAGGAAAGTCCCGTCTTCGAGGGGCATTTCCCCGGCCATCCGCTGGTGCCCGGCGTTCTCCTCACCGAGACGATGGCGCAGGCTTCGGGCTATCTCATTCTCGCCCTCAACGGTCTCGCGCGCATGCCCTTTCTTGCCGGCGTCGAGAAGGCCAAGTTCCGCGCCTTCGTCGGTCCCGAAACCGATCTCGTGATCGATGCGGCGCTGCTGCATGACGGTTCGGGCTATTCGGTCACGAAGGCGTCGATCGCGGTTGCGGGCAAGCGCATATGCGACGCGGAGCTGATGTTCCGGGAGATGCCCTTGCCCGACGATCTCAGGGGTCTCATGAAGGCGCGCGCGGGCCAGATCGGCCTGCCCGTGGAGGTGAAATGAACGCTCGCGAGGTCTGGATCACCGGGGCGGGGCTCGTTTCGAGCCTCGGCGAAGGGCTCGACGCGCACTGGCGGGCCGCCGTCGCAGGCGACGCGCCGAAGATCGACGCGGATTCCTTCGCGCCCGTCACGGTGCATCCGATGCCGGCGATGGAGTGGTCGCGCCAGATTCCCAAGAAGGTCGATCAGAACCAGATGGAGAACTGGCAGCGCATCGGCACCTACGCCGCCGGCCTCGCGCTCGACGACGCAGGGCTGAAGGGCGACGCCGAGCGTCTGGCGACGACGCAGATGGTGGTGGCCGCAGGCGGCGGCGAGCGCAATGTCGAGGTGGACGACGCCATCTCCACCGGCTTGCGCAAGACGGACGACAAGGGCCGCTTCCTGAACGAGCGGCTGATGAACGACCTGAAGCCGACTCTGTTTCTGGCGCAGCTCTCCAATCTTCTCGCCGGCAATATCGCCATCGTGCATGGCGTGGTCGGCGCCTCGCGCACCTTCATGGGCGAGGAGCAGGCTGGCGTCGATGCGGTGCGCATCGCCCATGCGCGCATCGCGGCCGGGCAGGGCGACGTGTTCATCGTCGGCGGCTCCTACGCCTCGCAGCGCCCGGACATGCATCTGATGTACGAGTTCAAGGGCCACAACCGCAAAGGCCCCTGGGTCCCAGTGTTCGAGCGCGACGGCGCCAGCGCGGGTTTCGATCTCGGCGCGATGGGCGCCTTCATGGTGCTGGAGGAAGCCGGTACGGCGAAGGCGCGCGGCCGCAAGCCCTATGCGAAGCTGACGACCGTCGTCTCCGATCGCACGCGCCGCGATCCAGGCGACGCCGCGGCCTCGCTGCGCCATCTCTGGGAGACGATCGCGCCGAAGCTGAAGAGCGGCCGTTTCACGGTCCTTTCCGGTTCGAGCGGCGCGCGCGGCGTGACGCGCGAGGAGCGCGACGCGCTGGCGGCGCTCGCGCCGTCCGCGCCGGCGCGCGCCATCGGCAATCTCATCGGGCACGGCATGGAGGCGCAGTTTCCCGCGGCCGTGCTGCTCGCCGCGATGGTGCTGGAACACGGCGGCCTTTTTCCGCCGGCGAAGAACTCGCCGACGGAGACCGCCTTCGACGGCGGGATCGATCAGGTCGTCGTCACCGGCCTCGGCCACTGGCGCGGCGAAGGTCTCGCGCTGGTCGAGCGCGTTTGAGGAAGGAGATCGCGATGGCTGCGAATCTCGACAGGCAGGGACGTCCGCTGATCGTCGTCACCGGCATGGGCGTGGTGACCTCGCTCGGCCAGGGCAAGGACGACAACTGGACCGCGATGATGCAGGGCCGCTCCGGCATCCACCGCATCACCCGCTTCGCCACCGAGGGCTTGCGCACCACGATCGCCGGCACGGTCGATACCGTGCCGTTCGAGCCGCAATGCGCGCCGGCGCTGTCGGAAAAGCTCGCCTCGATTGCGGCGGGCGAAGCGGTGGCGCAGTCGGGCGTCGGCCGCGCCGGCGATTTTCCGGGTCCGCTCTTCATCGCCGTGCCGCCGGTCGAGATGGAGTGGCCGCAGCGGCTCGCCATCGCCGAAGCGCTGAAGGACAAGGATCCCGTGACGACTCGCGATTTCGTCGCCCGGGTCGGGCAGGGCGGGTTCGAGAGTTTCCACGAGCTGTTTCTGTTCGGCGGCGTCGCCGACCGCATCGCCGACAAGTTCGGGACCAAGGGTTCGCCCATCTCGATGTCCACCGCCTGCTCCTCGGGCGCGACGGCGATCCAGATGGGCGTCGAGGCGATCAGGCGCGGCGAAACAGACGCGGCGCTCTGCATCGGCACCGACGGCTCGGTGCAGGCTGAGGCGCTGATCCGCTTCTCGCTGTTGTCGGCGCTGTCGACCCAGAATGAGAGCCCCGAACAGGCGTCGAAGCCTTTCTCCAAGAACCGCGACGGCTTCGTCATGGGCGAGGGCGCGGCCGCGCTGGTGCTTGAAAGCTATGAGAGCGCGAAGGCGCGCGGCGCGACGATCCTCGGCTTCATGCTCGGGGCCGGCGATCGCGGCGACGGCTTCCATCGCACGCGCTCGTCGCCGGACGGCAAGCCGATCCTGTTTGCCATGAAGGACGCCATCGCCGACGCCGGGCTGACGCCCGACGACATCGACTATGTCAACGCGCATGGAACCTCGACGCCCGAGAACGACAAGATGGAGTCGTTCGGCTGCATGGCCGTGATGGGCGAGCGCATGAAGGAAGTGCCGATCTCGTCGAACAAGTCGATGATCGGCCACACGCTGACAGCCGCCGGCGCCGTCGAGGCTGTGACCTCGATGATGACGCTGGCGCATCAGCGCATTCCGCCGACGATCAATTATCGCACGCCTGATCCGGCCATCCCCCTCGATGTCGTGCCGAACGAGGCGCGCGACGCGAAGGTGCGTTACGTGCTGTCGAACTCTTTCGGCTTCGGCGGCCAGAACACCTGCCTCGTCATGGGGCTGGAGCCGGCCGCGTGAGCGAAGCCGCGCACCGGCGGCGCGTGCTTGTCACCGGCGGCGCGCGCGGCATCGGCGCGGCGATCGTGAGCGCCTGCGCTGAGGCGGGCTACGACGTTCTGTTCACCTACCGCTCCTCGCGCGACGAGGCCGAGGCGACGCTTGCGCGCGCGGCGCAGCCCGGCGTCCGCATCGAGGCGCGCGCGCTCGATCTCGCCGATCGCGCCGCTGTCGCTGCTTTCGCGAAAACGCTGGGCGAGGAAGAGGCTTTTTACGGCTTCGTCCATAACGCCGGTCAGAGCTACGACGCGCTTGTCGCGATGATGGCGCCGGAGAAGGCCGAGGCCGCGATGCAGGTGAATGTCTGGTCGATGGCGCAGCTTGTCTCGGCGCTGGTGCGGCCGATGACGATGCGGCGCGCGGGCCGGATCGTCGCCATCGGCTCCGCCGCCGCCTCGCGCGCCACGCAGGGAAACGGCGCCTATGCGGCGACGAAAGCCGCGCTGGAAGCCTATGTCCGCAACCTCTCGATCGAGACCGCGAAGCGCGGCGTGACTGCGAACGTCGTCGCGCCTGGCTTCGTCGACACCGCGATGATGGAGGGCTACGCCGCCTATCGTGAGAAGGTGGAGAAGCAGATTCCCGCCGGCCGCTTCGCGACGCCGCAGGATGTCGCTGCGGCCGTGGCGTTTCTGCTGTCTCCTTCCGCAGGCTACGTCACCGGCGCGGCCATTCCGGTCGATGGCGGGCTGTCCGCTTCAATGAACATCCAGCGTTGATGGCGATTCGTATGGCCGCAACAACGCCTGATGTGAGAGTCAAAGCGCTTCCTGAAAGCTTGCAAGAAGATCGTCGATCATGCGCGCGTTAAAACTCTTCGGCGACCGCGACGTTCGCCTCATCGCCGACGAGCCCGATCCGCCGCCGCCCGGCGCGGGCGAGGTGCAGATCCGCGTGCGCGCGATGGCGCTCAACTATCTCGACGTCTGGGGCTATCGCGGCATGGCGTTCGCGAAGCGCAAGCTGCCGCAATGCGTCGGCGTGGAGGGCTGCGGCGAGATCGTCGCCATCGGCCCCGGCGTGACGGATCGCAATATCGGCGATCGCGTGGTGATGTATGGCGCCGACACCTGCGGCGTCTGCAAGGCGTGCCGCGAGGGCCGCGACAATCTCTGCGAGAACGTCGCCGGGATCATGGGGTTCCACATCGACGGATTCGGCCGCGACCTGATGAATCGCCCCGAACGGCTTGTCGTGCCGATTCCCGACGCCGTGTCGTTCGAGGACGCGGCCTGCGCCGCGATCGGTTTCGGCACCGTGCAGCACATGCTGTTCGACAACGCGAAGCTGGAGGCCGGCGAGAGCATTCTGGTGCACGCCGGCGCGTCCGGCATCGGCACGGCGGCGATCCTGATGGCGAAGGCGATCGGCTGCGAGATTTTCACTACCGTCGGCGACGATTCGAAAATCCCCCTCGTGACCGAACTCGGCGCCGATCACGTCATCAATTATCGCAAGGAGCGCTTCGAGGGCGAGGTGAGGCGTCTCACCAGGCGCAAGGGCGTCGACGTGGTGTTCGAGCATGTCGGCGCCGACACCTGGAACGGCTCGCTGCTGTGCCTGAAGCGCGGCGGCCGGCTCGTCACCTGCGGATCGACCTCCGGCGTGTCCACGACGATGAACCTGATGCAGCTTTTTCAGCAGCAGTATCGCATCTTCGGCTCGTTCGGCTGCTCGATGCGCAACATCGCCCAGAGCCTCGACAAGATGGCCGGCGGCATGCGGCCGGTGATCGATTCGGTTCTGCCGCTGGAGGATTTCGAGAGCGCGGTGGCGAAGCTTCAGGACCGCAAGGCGCTCGGAAAGATCATCATCCGCCCCTGACCGCGGTGCGGGGAGGTCATCCTCCGCCAATTGAAAAGGCCCAGCAGCGCAGCGCAAAAGCAAAACGGCGCGCCGAGGCGCGCCGTTTGCGTGACTGTCGGGTCGCGATCGGTCAGATCGCTTCCTTCAGCTCCTTGGCGGCGCGGAAGGCGACCTTCTTGCTCGCCTTGATCTTGATCGCTTCGCCGGTGGCCGGGTTGCGGCCCATGCGCGCGGCGCGCTTGCGCACCTGCAGCATGCCGAGGCCGACGATGCGGATCTTCGTGCCCTTCTTGAGATTCTTGACGACGCTGTCGACGAAATCCGTGAGCAGCGTTTCCGCCTGCTTCTTGGCCATGTCGTGCGCGGCGGCGAGCTCGGCGGCGATATGCTTGACGGTGAGCGCCGCGCCGGGGCGCGGGCCGGCCGGCTTCGCGGCCTTCTTGGCGGGGGCTTTCTTCGCCGCGGGCTTCGCGGCCTTGGCGGTTTTCTTCACGGCGGCTTTGCGAGCCATAGGCGATCCTCCATGCGAATCATGCTGGTAGACGGGTGTTTACGCGATTCGCGCCCGCTGCGCAGCGCCCCGCCGCGCAAAAACGCCCGGTTTTCAGGGCTTTTTTTCGCCCGTGATTTGTTTTCTGACTGTTTCCAGCGCTCTTGCTTGACCGAAACGTCCTGTTTCACCACAAACCGTCGTCGCAAAGGGGCTCGAAAGCGCAACGTGCTGAAGCATTATCTCCGTCGATTCGTCCGGAGGATGAGCGATGTTTTCGCGCCGGCGACGGCTGTGCTGGTGCGGGCTTATGTCGGGCTGCTGCGGCTCATGGGGCCGGACCGCGCCAGCGCCTTCGGCGGCTTCATGATGCGGATGATCGGCCCGCTCGCGCCGGCGCACCGGGTCGCACAGGAGAATCTGCGCGCCGCCTTTCCGGAAAAGTCCGAAGCGGAGCGGGCGCGAATATTGCGCGGAAGCTGGGACAGTCTCGGCCGCACCATGACCGAATATCCCTTCCTGCAGCAGCTCATGGACTTCGACTATCAGGCGCCCGACCCGAACAGCCGGACCGAGGTGGCGGGCGTCGACCAGTTCATCGCGCTTCTGGAAAGCGGAAAGCCCGCGATCATCTTCGCCGCCCATCTCGCCAACTGGGAGCTGCCGGCGGTTGCGGCCGCCCGCTACGGCCTCGACATGAACATCGTCTTCCGCCCGCCCAACAACAAGGCCGTGGCGCGGGCGATCGAGGTGCTGCGCGGCGGGGCGATGGGCAGGCTGCTGCCGAGCGGCCCGGGCGCCGCGGGGGCGATGGTCGGCGTCCTGGACAGGGGCGGGCGGCTCGCGATGCTCGCGGACCAGCATCTCACGCGCGGCCTGATGGTGACGTTCATGGGACGGCCGGCGCTGGCGAATCCCATCCTTGCGAAGCTTGCGAGGCGGTTCGATTGTCCCGTGCACGGCGCGCGCTGCATCCGTCTTCCGGGCGGCCGGTTCCGCCTGGAGCTGACGCCGCCGCTCGATCTTCCGCACGACGGGGAAGGGCATATCGATGTCGAGGGCGCGATGCGCGCCATCACCGGGGTGATCGAGGGCTGGATTCGGGAGCATCCCGAACAGTGGCTGTGGCAGCACCGGCGCTGGCGCGTTCCTGCGCCGCCGCGCGCCGATGGCGGTTGACCCCGGCGGGCGGGCCTATTAACTCGGCGACGCTCCGGATCGGATGCGCCGCCCCAGGCGGCGCGATGATGTCTTGTCCGTTTGGGAGCGCGTAGCTCAGCCGGTAGAGCAACTGACTTTTAATCAGTAGGTCATGGGTTCGAATCCCATCGCGCTCACCAATAAAATCAATTAGTTAAGCTGTATTAGAGCGTGTGAAAGGCGGCTTTCCCAGATGCGGCTGTCCATACGCTGTCCACCAGCGTGGAAGCCAGGCCGCGCTATCGGATGCAGAGAGTCCGTTTAAGCCAAAGCGCCGCTACGAGCCGCATCTGTGCATCGCTCTTGAGCTATAAAACGATTTCCGATGCACTGATGGACGGCGTCTGATTTGCTCCCTTTGAAGTGGTCCTCCCTGAAGGATGTTTTTCGGATGGAGGGCAGGCTCGATGGCAAGGAAGAGGCATACGGCTGAAGAGATCGTTGCGAAGCTGCGGCAGGTTGATGTGCTGATGGCGCAGGGTCGGCAGGTAGCGGACGCAGTCCGAGCGATAGGCGTGACGGAAGTAACATATTATCGGTGGCGGAATGAGCGTCGGCGACCAACCAGATCGAGCTGCATCCCTATTTTCAGCAGGCTGAGCAGCGCGCCTTCGACAAGGCGCATGGCATCGCCACGGAAGCTTGGAATCGCTCGGCCGCGCCAATCATCTGTTGAAAGACGAAACGTTGCTGGCCGTGACCGACCGGCTGGACCTTCGACCAGGATCTGGCTCGCTACGAGGGTGTGTGACAACTTGAGCGCTGCTTATCCGTCGGATGACGCGATCGCGCAAAAGCAAGGCGAAGAACACCTCGACCACGCTCTGACGAGCCGAAATCGGGACATGCCCTCGGCTGCGCCTCCGAAGAGCCCGGATGTCGTGCATTTATGGCGAGGACTCGTAGGAAGCCCTCCAAGGCTGCGCATTTCAAGTGGCCCGGATCAGTTCGAGGAGCAATCCGCCGGGCTTTCGTTGAGGGAAATCCCTCATTTCGCCAGGCTGAGCTCCGCCGTAGCCTTCATCATCACAGGACGAAACTCAGCGAGGCTGCGATGTCTGATCAGAAGATTTCCGACAAGAACCCGCAACCCGATCCCGCGGAGGAGAATGCGTTCTTTCCCTCACGCTATTCGCTCAGCCAGTTCACCTCGCCGAAATCGGACCTGAGCGGCGCGGATTATCCGCATCCCTACAAGGGCGGGAAGAAGGTGCTGATGATCGGCGCCGACGAGCGCTATCTGCTGACGGACAACGGCTCCTTCTTCTCGACCGGCAACCATCCGGTGGAGACGCTGCTTCCGATGTATCATCTCGACAAGGCCGGTTTCGGCTTCGACGTGGCGACCGTGTCGGGCAATCCGGTCAAGTTCGAGTATTGGGCGATGCCGTCCGAAGACACGGCGGTGAAGGGCTTCTTCGCCAAGTATCATGCGCAGTTCAAGCAGCCGCGGAAGCTTTCCGACGTGATCGCAGGCGGTCTCGACGACTATATCGCGATCTTCGTTCCCGGTGGGCATGGCGCCCTGATCGGCATCCCCAATAGCAAGGACGTCGCGGCGGCGCTTGAATGGGCGGCGGCGAAGGATCGGTTCGTGATTTCGCTGTGTCACGGGCCGGCGGCGTTCCTGTCGGTGGGCGCCAGCGACATCTATCGCGGCTACAAGATCTGCGCCTTCCCGGATGCGCTCGACGCCAAGACGCCCGACATCGGCTATATGCCGGGTCATCTGACGTGGAAGTTCGGCGAGAAGCTGAAGGCGCTCGGCTTCGAGATCGTCAACAACGACATTTCCGGCGCCGTGTATCAGGACCGCAAGCTCCTGACCGGAGACAGTCCGCTGGCGGGAAACAATCTCGGCAAGCTCGCGGCGGGGGCGCTGCTCAAGGAGGTCGCCGCCGGATGATGGACGAGGCCGCGGCGCAACAGGCCTTTCGAAGCGCCCTCGTCATCGAGGGCGCGGAGAGCCTTGCCGCGATCGAGGCGGAGGTTCGCGCCTTCGCGGCGCCCTTGGGATATGATCGCTTCGTGCTGTTCTCGGCGTCCGCCACGCAGGACGAGGTGGTCGAGCGTATCTATTGGGTCGAGGGTGACTGGTTCGGCGACGGCGAAAGCGTCGACGCCGAGACCTATGTCCGGCGCTGCCCGGTGACCCGCCACATTCTTGAGGCTCGCGAGCCGTTCTTCTGGACCAAGACGATCGCGAAGGAGGGCGATCTCTACAAGATCGTCCGCCACCCGCGCGGACAGGGCGTTCACGGGCTTCAAATCCCGGTCTTCGGCCGGCTGGGACTGGAGGGCGCGATGAGCCTGGGCGGCGAACGGATCGATGCGTCGCAACGGGCGCGACTGGCGCTGGGGCTGATTGCAACGATGGCGTTTTTCTCTGCACGCCGGCTGCTGGAAGCCGCAGTCGAAGCTGTCGGACCGCTATCGGATCGCGAACGCGAAGTGCTGGCCTGGACCGCCGCCGGCCGGCGGCAGGTGGAGATCGCGGCGACGCTGGGCCTTTCCGAGCGGACAGTGGAAAATCACCTGCGGCGCATTCGCAAACGCCTGGGCGTCGCGACGACCGCGCAGGCGATCCGGGTGGCGATCCGCAACGGCGAGATCGCGGGCTGACGTCCGAAAGACAGGAGGGGTGTGATGGGAAAGACTGTCCTCATAACCGGCGCGGCGTCCGGCTTCGGACGCGGCGTGGCCTTCGGTCTGGCAAAGCGCGGCCACAAGGTCATCGCCGGCTGCCAGATCTGGCCGCAGGTCTGGGAACTGCGCAACGCGGCCAAGGCCGATGGCGTCGAGATGCAGGTCGTCAAGCTCGACGTCCTCAACGAGATCGACCGCGCCCGAGCGCTTGGCCTCAAGATCGACGTGCTGTTCAACAATGCCGGCATCATGGAATCCGGACCGATGGTCGAGATTCCGATGGCGGTGTTCCGTTCGGTGTTCGAGACCAACGTCTTTGCGGCGCTGGAACTGGCGCAGGGCTTCGCCCGCGCGATGGTGACACGCGGCTCGGGCCGCATCGTCTGGACCTCGTCGGTCGCGGGCCTGGTCAAGGTGCCGTTCGACGGAGCCTACGCCGCTTCCAAACATGCGGTCGAAGGCATCTGCTCGGCGATGCACGAGGAGCTGAAGCCCTATGGCGTCGAGGTCGTGACGGTGAATCCCGGCGCCTTCCGCACGGGCTTCAACGACACCGGCATGGAGAGCATGGACCAGTGGTGGGATCAGGGCGAGCGTGTCGTCGCGCATTGGCCGGTGCGCGAACTCAACCGCCAGCATGATCCGGCCGACATGATCGAAGCGATGATCGACGTCATCGAGACTGACAATCCGCGCTACCGAACCGTGCGCCCCGCCAGCGCGGAGGAGATGGTGAAAAAGGAGCAAGCCGACATCTGGGAACGGCAGGTTTCGGAGAGTTGACATGAAACTTCTGCTGGTCGGCGCAACCGGCCTCGTCGGGCATGAGGTTCTGGCCCGAGCCCTCGAAGATCCGCGAGTCGAAAGCGTGATGGCGCCGGCGCGCCGTCCCTTGGCGGTATCGGATCCCAAGCTGTCTGCGCCGGTCGTCCGTTTCGACGATCTGCCGAAGGATGCCGACTGGTGGCAGGCCGACGCAGCCATCTGCACGCTCGGGACGACGATAGCGAAGGCGGGCTCGCGCGAAGCGTTTCGCGAGGTCGACCACGACTATCCCCTTGCCGTCGCCCGGCTCGCCAGAGTGCATGGAACGCCGCGCTTTGCCGTCGTCTCCGCCAAGGGCGCGAACCGCAACTCGCCCTTCTTCTATTCGCGCGTGAAGGGCGAACTGGAAGCCGAACTGGCTGCGCTGGCGTTTCCATCGCTGACGCTCGTGCGACCGGGGCTGATCGGCGGCGACCGGACTGAACGCCGCCGCGGGGAGCATGCCACGATGCTCGTCCTGCAACGGCTGGGTCCGGTGTTGCCCAAAGCCTGGCGCATCAATCCCGCTGCCAGGATCGCGGAGGTTCTCCTCGACGCCGCTCTTGGCGACTCGACGGGAACGAGGATCGTCGGTTCGGCGGAGATGGCCTGATCATCGGGAGCGGCCTCAAGAGTGAGTTCGTCTGAAATCGTTTGGTAGCCCAGTCTCAACGCTCCTCATTCGGCGATCAGGAAGTCGAACGGTTTTGCAGGGGCGAAATGGCTCGAGACTTCGCCGGTCAGGATACGGCCCATGTCCACGCCAATATCCAGTTTGCGGACAGGCCCGCTTTCGGAGAAGTCGAGCTTCTTCAAATTCACCCAGAAAATGTTGGGCGAGGTTGCGGCACCGGTGATGACTGACGACCCAGGTAGAATAAACAGGCTTGCCAGGATGACGCTGACCATCATCGGGAATGGCTCAGTTCTCTGAATATGTTGCCGTCGGGAGGGGCCAATTCCCCGCAATGAATTCTTCAGGGCGCGATGCGGCTCAGTCTCCCTGTGTCACGGCATCAGCGAAGCGGCGCATCAGGCGGATGAGGTCCCTGACCTCGCCGTCCTTTCAGTCCGAGAAGATGTCCCGCGCCATTTTTTCACGCGCGGCATCCACCTTGTCGGTCATCGCCTTGCCTCGCGCGGCAATGACCGCTTCGCGGACGCGACGGTCCGTGGCGGTTTCGCGGCGTTCGGCGAGGCCGAGTCCTTCCAGCTTCGAGACCTGACGGCTGACGGTCGTGTAGCCCCGTTCCGTCGATGAAGAGGCCGCCTGTCGCCTGCGTTCCACATTCGACGAGGCGGCCCGCCATGCCGCCGCCAGCGAGCTGGTCGCAGTCGTCGGCGCCCCTATTGAACTTGTTGATAGCGCAGGCGGCGCATCAGCCGCCAAATTCGTCGGCGGCGCCTGAGAAGAAGAAATAGACGCAGTCCGCGCGCGCGTAGTTGTTGCACACTTCGACATAGCGTCCATTCTGATCCTCAACCATGCGATGGCTGTTGAACACCGCCGCTCCCGGCTCGATGGACATGATGCGGGCGATATCGTTTGGCGCATTGAGCGCTTCGAGTTTCGTGTTGACCTTGGTGACCACCATGCCGAAACGACCTCGGAGCAAAGCATATAGAGAAACGTTCTCGAACTCCGACCGCTGCAGATCGACGATGCCGGGGTGGCAAAGAACGGACGATTGGAACATGGCCGGCTTGCCGTCGAGAAACCGCACGCGCCGCAGCTCTACCACGCCTTCGCGCGCCGCCGGGCCGAAGACCGTCAGCTCACACAGGTTCGGTTGACGGACGGCGAAGGAATGAATTCGCGTGAAAGGCTGGTGGCCGCTTATCTTCGCTGAGCCCTGGAACCCGACGCGACCAGAAATCAGGTTGCCCAGCTTGCGTGAACGATAGAACGATCCACGTCCCTGCCGCCGTTGGATGGCGCCGTTCGACGCCAGACAAGCCAGCGCTCGGCGAACGGTTGTCCGGCTTACGCCAAAGGCTTTCTGAAGCTGCGCCTCGGACGGAAGGATTGCGCCGTCTCGCCAGTTCAGTGCCTCGAACTCCGATAATAGCCGGTCGGCGATCGTTCTGTAGAGCAGTGGCATGGCCGTTCTTCCAAATCTCATCCGCCGATAAAAGCGCAGGATCGGCCCGCTCGTCGAGCGGGGGCCATATTGAAACGCCCCTTCAGCGGTAAGAGCGCCGCTCCTCAGCCGCTTGCGCCGCTCGCGAGCTGCGCCGCGACCGCTGCGTTTCGCACGCTCATGGCCGCCTGCGCCTCGATCGTTCGGTCCGCAGTCTCGCGGGCCATCACTTCCAGCATCGCCGCGGTGACCGGCCCGCCCGCGATGCCCTTCGTCGACACCTCTATATCGGCGATACGGGCCGCCCGTTCGATTTCTTCTCGCGACAGCGCCGCCTCGGCCGGCACGGGCACGCAAAAAAGGAAGCCGGTCGGCGACGGCAGGGCGAAGTGACGGCGCACCAGGCGCGCGCCGTTTTCCGGCGTATCGACGATGATAGGAGAGGGCTCGCTGCTGTCGATGGAGAAATAGCCCGGAACGGTGGCGCCGCCGAAGGTCGCCACTGGCACGCCCCGCGTTTCGAGCCATTGCATTGTGGCCGGCAGATCCAGGAAGGATTTTGCGCCCGAGGCGACCACGACCACCGCCGTGCGGGCCAATTCCTCCAGATCCGGTGAGACATCCAGGCTGATCGTCTTTTGTCCGTCGATCGGCTGGAAAGCGCCGCGATGGACGCCGCCGATACCGCCAACGGCCAGGAAGCGGATGCCGACCTTGGCGCAAATCATCATAGACGCCGAGACGGTCGTCACCCCGTAACCGGTCTCTTCCAGGACGCCAGCGAGACTACTTCGTGAGGCGCGAGGCGCATTGCGGTTACCCGCTATCGCCCTGATGTCCTCGATGTCGCCGCCGACATGCACCTTGCCATTGCGCAGGAAGAGGAGCGCCGGAACGGCCCCCCTCTCAAGAACAGCGTTTTCGATCCGTTCTTCGACTTCCACCGCGAGATCGCGGGAGAAGCCGCGCGCCAAGGCGGCGGATTCCAGCGCGACGACAGGGCGCCCATCCGCCAGCGCCGATGCGACGATATCGTTGACGACGAACAGATCGCTTTGCTGCATGGTCGAGATATTTCTCATGAGCTTTCCTGCATTTTTGCAAAATGGGCCGCGAATTCCGGCATCGCTTCGATGCTGCTGAGATCGAAGGCGGGATCCTGGGCGGCGTAATTTTCCACACACCGTCCGGCCGCCAGATTGGCGGCTGCAAGGCAGAGCTCGACAGGCCACATGCGCGAAAGGCCGAAGAGGAACGCGCCAGCGAATACGTCTCCGGCGCCGGTGGTGTTGACAGGAACCACAGCCATGCCCGGACGTTCGAGGAGCCGGCCATCGCGCATGGCGACCATCGCGCCGTCGCGTCCGCGTGTAAGCACCGCAATCTCGGGTCCAAACCGCAGAAGATCGCGCGCCCGCTGCTCGGGAGACGACGAGGCGGACATCGCGCGACTTGCCGTGTCGCCACAGAAGACCACCGTGGCGAGTTCGAGGTGCGCGCGATAGTCAAGGCCCTGGTCGAGCATCGACGGCTCGATGTCGAAGGATATGTGAACGCCTTTCCTGTGCCACCGCGTCATGTCCGCCATGGCTGGGGAGAAGCGGCCGGGCGCGATATGGATTGCGTCATGGCCGGCGCGGGGTTCGTCGATCGAGAGATCGCCCGCGCCCGCCAGATTCGGCGTCTCAAGAAGCAGCATCGCTTTTTCACCGCTTGCATCGATCATCGCAAGCGTCTCGAAAGTGCTGCCTGGGCCCTGGAAGACGCGCGATGTATCGACTTTCAAACGTCGGAGGGTATCGAGGCTGGACGCGCCCGCCGGGTCGCGCCCCACCGCGCTGACCACGGCCGCCTGTCCTCCCAGCGCTGCGAAGGCGGCTGCGACGTTGGCGCCCATGCCTCCCGGATAGGAACCGACGACTCGAGCCCATACCTTTTCGTCGCCGGAGAGGAATCGGGGCACGGTGACCACCGTGTCCCAGCTTACGCCGCCGAATACCGTCAGGGTGGAAAAGCGCCGCATCCCACAACCCTCTCAGCTTAACCGACCGGCGCGCGCGACAGAAGCGAGGGCCGCTTTCTCATCGAACCCGCCGGCCAGATTCTCCAGGAAAAAAAGCGTGCTCCTGACGACATGCAGATTGTTCATGTAAGGGTGCGTGACCCGGCGCGGCCCGAACGGTCCGGCTTCGAGATGCGCCTCCGGCGGCATTCTGCCGTTCCAGTCAAGCTCGCTGGGAATGAAGCCGAGCTCGCCGAAATGGTTTCGCGCAATGGCGCGCAGGATCGTCAGGCCAGCCAGCGCATGCTCGGGCCGTCCTCGGTCCGCCGCAGCGCGGAAGTAAGCGAGGGCCGCCTCGGAGCACTCCCACATGCATGCCGAGCTGTAGCTGTCTGAAAGGCGCAACAGGCCCTTTGTCCGCTGCCCGTTGCGATCCTCGACCATGTGGAAGCGCTCTAAGCCAGGCAGACAGACATCGAAGGCGAAATTTCGATAGCCCGGACATTCAAGATAGTCCGAAGCTTCGAGAAGGGTCTGGAACGCAAGCGCGAAAGCGACGGATTCCGCCTGATCTTCGGTGTCTGTATTGACGCTGCCAAAATAGCCTCCTGAGTCGATGAAGGCGTCGCAGGTCTCTCGCAGAAATTCACGCCCCTTCACGAGGCCGAGCCGATCGAGCTTCAGCATGCAAGCGACTGTCAGGAGACCGGCCCCGCTGCGCTCGGCGATCGGATCCGGCCGCGGTCCCCCTGCAACGGGAACGACGCCTGGCTTAGGCGGCGGCACGCGCGCCAGCATATAAGGCGAAAGATCGTGCGCAACGCGCCGCGGAAGCCATCCGGACGCCGTCCGTCCAGTCTTCAACACAAACGCGCCGAAGCGGCGGCCAGCGATCATGAGGCGTTCGCGCGACCCCGCATCCACGTTCCCGGCCAGGTCCACCAGGTTCTGTATAGCCTTCGCCATATGGCCGAGATCGAAAAACGTTCGCCTCGCTTCCACCTGATCGAAGAACTCTCCGCTTTCCGCGTCGCGGTAGAGACGCACGGGAATTTCCGGATCATCGAGGTAACCTGAATGAATCGCGTGGCGAGCGATCTCGCGGGCCGTATCTGCGAAATCTTGTCGGTTCGTGTGGCGGCCGAGATGAAACAGCGTCACCGCCCCGAACGGCGCATCCGCGCAGTAGCCGACGCCCTGGATGAGGCGGCCGTTCGTTCGCACCGGTTTTGCGTTGATGTCCACCAGGAAACTGTGCGCGTTGGCGCCGATGCCGGACGGAGTGGTCGCCGCCACCGTGTAACTGGCAGCGTGCGCCGCGCTGGCGAGAATCGGATATTCTGGATTCTCGGGCAGATAGAAAGCGGGGAGTTCCTCGGACAAAATGCTCATTCCTTGACGCCTCCAAGCGTCAGTCCCGCCATCAGATATCGCTGCATGAAGATGGCGAGCAGCACGACGGGAATTGCCGCCGTGAGAGCAAGCAAAAACGCCGCGCTGATGGGAGCGCCGGGCGCGAGTTCGCGCGGCAGAAAGAGCGGCAGCACCGCAGGCAGGGTGGTCGCGCTGTTGCGTGTGAGAAGGATGGCGAGAAAGAATTCGTTCCATGCCGCCATGAAGGCGAGCAGCGCCACCGCGGCGATGCCGGGAGCGGCCATGGGCAGGGTGACGTGCCAGAGAACCTGCCAGCGGTTCGCGCCATCAATGAGAGCCGCTTCCTCCAGAGTGATGTCGTCCTTCTCGAAGAAGGAACGGAGCAGCCAAATCGTAATCGGCAGCATGACGGAGGCGTAAGCGATGATCAGGCCTATACGCGTGTCGAGCAGGCCAAGCCAATTGTAGAGAATGAAAATCGGGGCGCCGAGCGCCACGCTCGGAATCATCCTGAAGGAGAGGATCAGAAACGGCATCATCTGTCCGCCGACCCGGAAGCGCGCGAAGCCGTAAGCAGCCAGGATGCCGAGTGAGAGCGACACGGTCACCGAGCCCAGCGTGACGACCGCGCTGTTGAAGAGTAGCTTTGTGATCGGCAAGGCCGCGTCGCGCAGAACGAAAGTCGCTGCGCTGAAGAACGCCTCCAGGGGCGCGGAAGGAATCAGGACCGGCGGCTTGGCGTGGTGTTCGACGTTGATCTTGAAGACGCCGAGCAGCATCCAGAGCACAGGGAAGAGAAAGACGGCTAATACCGTGAGAAGGGCCGCATACTGCGCAATTCGGATGCGAGAGCCCTTTGTCACTGGCGAACCCTCGCCGCGCGATAGAAAAGAATGGCGAACGCCATCGCGATCATCAGCATGATCGTGGACACGGTCGATCCCCGGCCGACATCGAACTGGACCACGCCAAGGCGATATCCGTAGAGGCTGAGCGTCTGGGAGGAGGTGCCTGGCCCGCCGCCGGTGAGCAGATAGACGAGATCGAACATCTTGAACGCGTCGACGGTGCGCAGCAGGATCGCGATGATCAGCACCGGGCGCAGCAGAGGCAAGGTGATGTAACGAAAACGTTGCCGGGCGTTGGCGCCATCCAGCATCGCCGCTTCGAAGACGCTTGGCGGTTGGGAGCGCAGTCCGGCAAGACTGATGATCACAATGAAGGGCGTCCATTGCCACGCATCGACCAGGACGATGGTGGGAAGCGCCCAGCGCGCGTCGGACAGCCATGGCGGAGCCGACAGGTTTAACGCCTGGAGAGCGTAGTTGACCGGGCCCAGCGCTTCATTGAGGAGGATGCTGAACAGCCACGCGATGACGGCCGGCGCGATAGCCATCGGAATCAGCAGCAGGGCGGTCGCGACGCGCGTCCCTCTCAGGCCCTGGTTCAGCAGCATGGCGATCGCCACGCCGGCGACGACTTGAAGGCTGACCGTGCCCAAGATGAAGAAAAGGGTGTTGAGAACAGCCTGCGGCAGCAGCGGCTCGGAGAAAAGCAATTCCTGATAATTACCCAGGAAGACGAAGCGCGGCGGTATGCGCTTGTTCACGAAGTTCCAGCGGAAAAACGACGTGACGATCGTGAACAATGCCGGAAATATATTCAGCGCAAGGACAAAGGAACAGGCCGGCAGCACGAGCGCCCAGCCAAACCATGCGATGTTTCGCCGGCTTGCGTTCGGCTTCCGATCCAGAATGGCGGCGGAGGACGGCTGAGAAGAAATGGGCGAGTCCTCGCGGATTCCGCTCGCAGTCAACGACGAACTGCTCATTGGACGCATGCGGCGATTTCTTGCGTCGCGCCGGTATGCCCCGGAGCGCGGAACCGCCGCGCTCCGGGGCGCTCGCGATTCAAGGAGCGAGACCGATGCGCTTCCAGACCTTGATCTGATCTTGCCAGAACCCGGCCTGGAGTTTGGGGTCCAACTCGTCGGTTATGATATTCCATTGCCGCTCGGTTTCGGCCAGAGCATCCTTGACCGACGTTTCGCCGGCGAGGGCGCGAGCGATCTGCTGGCCGAGCGCTTCCTGGTATCTGACCGCGCCGGGAATCGTAAGTTCGGGATAGCCGTTCTCGATGCTCGCCTTGGTGTTGGCGATGTAAGCGGGCAGTTTCGGCCACTGGGCGACCCAGTTCGCGGGGTCGGCGTAATGACTCAGGCGAAATGCGTCGATGCCGCCGAAGCCGGTCACGTAGAGGTTGCTGACCTCCGGCGAATGCAGGAACTGGATGACCCGATAGGCGGCTTCAGGAACCTTCGACTTCGCTGAAATGCCGAACACCCGGCTGTAGGCCAGAACCGACCGGTGCCGGATGGCGCCGCCGCCGATAGCCGCTCCGGGGACCTGAGCGTAGCCGACCTTCCCGACGATCTTGCTGGCCTGCGGATTCTCGGCGCCTTTGGCGACGTCGCTCCACTGAATCACCATGGCGGTTCGGCCCTGAATGAAAGCGTCATAGCTCTCGGGATAGCCGAAATTCAGAATGCCGGTGGGGCCGAAAGCAAGGGACGCCTTGAGATTCTCCGTCGCTTTGACGCCGGCTTCGGTATTGAGCGCCGGCTTGAAGTTCTCGTCGAAATAAGTCCCGCCAAAGGCTGCGAAACGGTTCAGCCACCAGTCGGCCACATCCGGCGCGCGCGTGAATTCCGACATGCCGAAGAAAGGTTGGGCGAGCGTGTCGCCAGCAAGCGTTGCGCCAGCCGGGCGGGTGAAGAACGCCGCGACGTCGAGATACTCCTGCCACGTTTTCGGAGGAGCAAGGTCGTAATTGTATTTCGCCTTGAAGGCGGCCTTCTCCGCCGCGTTATCGAATAGATCCGCGCGATAGTAGAGTTCGAGACGGTCGCCATCCATGGTCAGCGTGTAAAGGCCGCCGTTCAGATAGTTGTAGAGTTCGCGGTAGGCCGGGAAGACATCGTTGAGCTGCGGGTCCCACTTCTTGGCGTAGGCGTCCAGATTGACGAGATGGCCATCCGCTACGAGATCGCCAAGCATGCGCGGCGGGAAGAGGAGAACGTCGTAGTTGCCGCCGGTGGTGACGTCATTGATGATCGCCTGCGATAACTGGCCGATCGGAACGCGGACAACCTCGACGTCAATATCGAAGATCTTTTTGATCGCAGGGCTGAGCCACTGCACTGTCTGACCCGTTGGAAGCGAGCCGACCAGCACCGTGACTTTTTTGCCGTACCGGTCGGGTCCAGGCTTGGCGGCGTCGACAAACTTCTGAATGGCGGATGGCGGCCCCGGATCCGTCTGAGCCAGGCCCGCGCCGGTAGTCGATCCCAATGCGAGGAGGAGACCGGCCAAAAAGCATAAGCGGCGAGGCGCTCCGACGCGTTGGACGATTGACATCTCTTGAGTCCTCCCCTGCCACTCCGCGCCCATGCCGCGTTTCCTAAACAGGGCGGCCGGCCATGGAGCTACACCAGTTCACTCAACGCTTGGCGGGCGATACAAGTAAACCCCCAGAAGCCTTATCTAGAGGGGATAAGCGTGTTATATTTCAACACTATAGAGGATGGCGAAATTCGCGCTTGTATCCTCAATGCGTCGCGGGCCGATGGCTGCGTCTGGTTCGGTAGACAGGCTCCGCCTATCCTTTGAGCATAGGAGTCGGCTTGTGAGTGCACAGAGATTTACCCCGGAGTTCGAGGAAGAGGTCGTCAAGCAGGTCCGGGACCGCGGCTACGGCGTGCCGGATGTTGCGGCGCGGCTGGGGGCGGAAGGACAATGGCTGCGGTCGTCGTTGTCGGCCGCTGCGGGTTCGCGAAATAGACGCTGCCGGTAAAGCAGGTCGACAATCGGCGGCGTTCGAAACCGCCGCCGCGTGAGGCTCGGCTTTGTGCAAAACCGGGGACCGTCCACGTCTGCTGGTCGCACGTCCGTCGGCGACTCTACGAGTTTGCCGCCGCCGCCGGCGGCGGCCCGGCGCTGATCGCCAACAAGACGTTGCAGCGCATCGGCCGGCTCTATGTGATCGAAATGGATATCCACGGTCGCGACGCCAGCGAACGGCCCGCCGGCCGCGAGGAGAAGGGCCGGCCGATCGTCGGCGCGCTCGAACCCTGGCTGGGCGGTCGGCTCGCGCCCGTGGTCGCGGGTTGTCTGGCGCAGCGTCTGGGAGATCAGCGCTGGAGCGCCTTCTTTTGTCGCTTGGGATATTCCCCATCAAGAGACATGGAAATCGATATCCCGAAGTCATGAGCCAGTTTCATAAAAAACGGGCGGGAAGTTTTTTGTAGTCTCTCTATTTTCGACTTATTGCAATGTAAAAACAACGCTGTTAGCGTGAGAAGCGGCCGCCAACGCGCTTTGCGGGCTCATTGATTTGATTCATGATGGTGATGCGCTTCAGACGCCTTCCTCCCATTTCCGCCCTGTCCGCGATCGAGGCCGTCGCGCGGCTCGGCAGCGTCACCAAGGCGGCCGCGGAGATCGGCCTCACGCAGAGCGCTGTCAGTCACAACATCCGGCTGGTCGAGGAAACGCTCGGCGTGACCTTGTTTCGCCGCGACGCCGGCGGGACCGAGGTTCTGGCGCGGGGCGAGACGCTGGCGAGCGCGATCCAGGAAGGATTGACGCGCATCGCAGACGCGATCGCCGCGATCCGGCGCAATGACGCCGGTCCCTCGCTGACCGTCAGCGTGCTGCCCGGCTTTGCAGTCAAGTGGCTGTTCCCGCGCCTGATCCGCTTCGACGGAGTCAATCCGAACATCGAATTGTCGATCATGACGACCGCCAATCTCGTCGATTTCGACGCTGGCGAAACCACGGTCGCGCTGCGCTATGGCACCGGCAAATATCCTGGGCTGCATGTCGAGCGCCTGTTCGGCGAGGAGATGTTTCCCGTCTGCTCGCCCGCCTATGCGGCGGCGGAAGGCAAGCAACTCCGCAGTCCAGCCGATCTCGGCCGCCACATGCTGCTGCATGACGAGATCTGGCCATTGAGGCCGACCGTGCCGGGCTGGCGCTCATGGCTCGACAATGCCGGCTATCCCGAGATCAGCGCCGAGCGCGGCCGCCATTTCAGCCAGTCGAACATCTCGCTTCAAGCGGCCATCGCCGGCTTGGGCGTGGCGCTGGGGCGCTCGCCTCTCGTTCTCGACGATCTTGCCGAAGGACGGCTGATGCGGCCGTTCGGGCCGGCCGTTCCGACCGGCTACGCCTATTATTTCGTTTGTCCGCACCGGGCGCTCGAAATCGAAAAGATCAGCGTGTTCCGCGAATGGCTGATGGCGGAGGCGGCGGCGACGCGAACGGCGCTCGGTCTGGCCGAGGAGCGCAGCGCGGACGATAAGCCCGCTCCGGCGGCAAGGCGGCGACTGTCCGCGCACACGGAGCGGGCATGACGCTGCTGGCGGCCAACCGGAACGGCGAGCAGCGGGAGCGATCGCGCGGTGGTCTGCGCAACTCTCCTCTGTTCGACATTCTCCTGTTTCTGGTCGTCGCTGCGGGCCTCGTCGCGCTTGCCGCGCGCGGCGCGGCTGACATGGACTATACATGGCAATGGGCGCGCCTCGCGCCTTATCTCTGGCGCGTCGTCGATGGCGAGATCATTCCCGGCAGCCTCGTCAAAGGCCTTCTGGTGACGCTTCAGATCGCCGGCGTCGCGGCGCTGTTGACCTTGCCGCTCGGACTTGCGCTGGCGCTTGCGCGTCTGTCCGACAGCATCGTCGGCCGTTTTCTCGCCGCCGCCTATGTCGAAATCATCCGCAACACGCCGCTGCTCCTGCAGATTCTGATCGTTTATTTCATCATCGGCCGCATTTTCGGACTTTCGCGATGGTGGTGCGGAGTGCTCACGCTTGCCTGGTATGAGGCCACCTTCGCAGCGGAGATCATTCGCGGCTCGATCCTTGCGGTGGCGCGCGGACAATGGGAGGCAGGCCGCGCGCTCGGGCTTGGCGGATTCGACATCTATCGTTCGATCGTTCTACCGCAGGCGCTGCCTCTGATGGCGCCGCCGATGACGGGCGTGCTGGTCAACCTCGTCAAACATTCCTCAATCGTCAGCGTGATCGCGATTTTCGATCTGACGAATGAAGGCCGAACGATCGCCGCCGACACATTCATGAGTTTTGAGGTCTGGCTGGTCGTCGCCACGATGTATCTGAGCGTCACGGTGACGATGTCGCTACTCGCGGCCTGGCTTGAAAAGCGTCTGGCGCCGGTCTTGCGATGATGAAGCGGGTGAAAGCGAATCCGAAACACGAAGACCGGCGGCTCGCTTGCGTTTAACGGAGGAGGTTGTGATGAAATCAATTCAGATCGTGAAAGGCGTCGCTGCGGCGTTGATGGCGTTCGCTCTGGCGGGATCTGCTGCGGCGCAGCAGCCGAGCCAAGGCAAAATGATCGAGCAGGTCAAGAAGCGCGGCAAGCTTCAGGTCGGCATGGCGAGTTTCGTTCCCTGGGCGATGCGCGACAAACAAGGCGCCTGGATCGGCTTTGAGATCGACGTCGCCAAAAAACTCGCCGGCGATCTGGGCGTCGAGCTCGAATTGATGCCGACGGCGTGGGATGCGATTATTCCGTCGCTCAATGCGTCGAAATTCGATGTGATCATCGGCGGGCTGTCGATCACCCCGGCGCGTCAGGAAAGCGTCGAATTCACCGCGCCCTATTCGCAGTCCGGCGTCGGCGTCACCGCGAGCAAGAAGCTCGCGGCCAATCTCAAATGGCCCGACGATTACAACAAAAGCGACATCACCTTCACCTGCAAGCGCGGCATCGCCGCGTGCAACGAAGTGCAGAAGCAGTTCCCCAAGGCGACTCTGCGCCAGTTCGATGATGCGGCGATCGCTTTCCAGGAAGTCATCAATGGCAACGCCCACGCTTCCGTGTCGAGCGAGCCGGCGCCGACCTTCGTGACGCTTCAAAATCCCAATCAGCTGTTTCAGCCCACCAAAGACTATCTTCTGGTTGGTCGCGAGGGGATGGCGCTGCGCAAGGGCGACCCTGACAGCATCGCCTTCCTCAACGCCTGGATCGCCAAGGCGAATGACAGCGGTTGGCTGAAAGAGCGGCACAGCTACTGGTTTCGCGGCCGCGACTGGGCCGAACAGGTTGCGCAATAACGCGAGCATGGCCGTCGCCGCGTCTCACGCAGGCGACGGCGCATCGCTCTCCCGCAAGATTGTGCAGGCGTAATGTCGCTGACCCACACCGCCAATCGCAGACCGGCCAAGGCGCGAAGGCGCCTTGGCGCGCTCGACCTCGCGCTGCTCGCGGCGCTGGCCGCTGTTTGCGTCTACACTGCGTTGCGGATTGAAAACGGGCTGAATTATCGTTGGGACTGGCGGGTCGTAACGACCTTCCTGATCAAAACCGATCCTGCGACCGGCCGCATCGCGCCGAACCTGCTGCTCGAAGGACTGTTCACCACCTTGCGGCTGGCTTTCTGGGGCCTTGCATTTGCGGCGCTGATCGGCGTCGTCATGGGCGTCGCCCGCACCAGCAAGCGGTTGCTTCCCCGGCTCATCAGCGGCGCCTATGTCATGCTGGTTCGCAACATTCCCCCGCTGGTGTTCGTCTTCATCGTGGTGTTTTTTATCGGCAGCCAGATATTGCCCGTGCTCGGAATCAGTCAGGCCGTTTCGGAGGCCTCGCCGACGAGCCGCTGGTGGCTGTCGCTGTTATTCGGGCAGCCCGCCTTGATCGAGAATTTTGTCGCCGGCGTCTTTTGCCTCGCTCTTTTTTCGGGCGCCTATGTGGCCGAAATCGTGCGCGCCGGCATTCAATCGGTCTCGAAAAACCAGATCGAGGCGGGCGACAGCCTGGGTCTGTCGCGCATCGATCTGATGCGTTTCATCATCATTCCGCAGGCGCTTCGCAACGTCCTGCCGCCGCTGGCCAATCAGTTCATTCAGCTGATCAAGGATTCCTCTCTGGTGTCTCTGGTGTCGATCCAGGAGCTGACCTTCATGGCGCAGGACATTCAGGTGCTGACCAATAAGGTCTTCGAGGTTCTGCTCTTCACTGGCGCGGTCTATTTCGTCATCTGCTACGGCCTCTCGCTCATCTTCAGCGCGCTCGAGCGGCGCGCCGCCAGCGCCCGGAGATAAGTCGATGACGAGCGTCGACATGCACTCTCACTACTATGGCGGCCTGGTCGACGACCTGCGGCTGCGGACGGCGCGCCCCTTTGTCTCCAGCGATGCGCAAGGCCGTCCTGTTCTGAACGCCATGACGGCAAGCACGGTCATGACCGCGGGCTATGTCGACCTGCCGGCTCGGCTTGCTTTCATGGATCAGGCTGGGATTGATACGCAATTGCTGACGTTTCCGGGCGCTCTCGGGCTTGACGTCATGCCAGTCGCGGAAGTCGGGCAGGCGATTCGCGACTTCAACGATCATCTCGCCGCGATCTGCCGCGCATCGTCCGGCCGTTTCATCGGGCTGGCGGGGCTGCCGCTCGCCGATTTGGCTCAGGCGAGCAACGAGTTGCGGCGGGCGAGACATGAGCTCGGGCTTCTCGGCGCCATTCTGCCGGGAAATTTCTTTCTTAGCATTGCCAAGGCGGAGGAGCTGCGGCCGGTTTTCGCCGCAGCGAACGACGTCAAAGCCCTTCTTCTCATCCATCCCGGCCTTGCGCCGGGAGAAGCGCCGCCCGAATCCTACGATGATACGTCCGTTTATCGGGCGTCGGCCCTGCAACTCCAGGCGTCGCTTTCGCACATGGGCCTTACGTTGCTGTTCGGAAAGCTGCTCGACGACTATCCCGACGTGACGGTGCAACTGGTCAATCTCGGCGGCACATTGCCATTCATCATCGAGCGGCTTGAGGCGATCGCGCTATCGCGCCCGCCCCACGAGCCGTTCCCGCGCGAGAAGCTGCGCAGACTCTATTATGACTTCGCGTCTCTTGGCCCGCGCGCGCTTGAAACCGCCGTCAGGGTGATCGGCGCGGACCGCATCATGCTTGGCACGGACTATCCGATCTTTGCGCCCGGTGACGTGCTTGAAACCATCACTGCGGCGCAGATCAGCGCGGAGGAGCGCGACCGGGTTCGATCGGGAACGGCGCGCGCTTTGTTGACGCGCTTGAATGGGGGATAGAAGCGATGATCGAGCGATTTTCGAGCGGGCGGCCCTGGGAGGAGAGATTCAAATATTCCCGCGCCGTCATGGCCGGTCCGTTTTTCCAGACCTGCATGACATCGCCCTCGGATCCCGCCGGCGGCATCATGCATCCAGGCGACGTCGGCGGACAGACACGGCGTTGCCTGACCATCATCGGAGAGACGCTGGCTCACGCGGATTTGAGCTTCTCCAGCATCATCGCAAGCAAGATCTATCTCCTGGACACGCGCCTCTGGGAGGAGGCGGGTGAAGTCCACGCCGCCATGGTCGGCGACGCTCGGCCGGCTCTCTCGTTTCTGGGCTGCGCCAATTTCTGGCATCCGGATATTCTGGTCGAGGTCGAGATCACTGCTTACGATCCGCGCAGGACGCTTGCAGCCATTCGCTAGATTATTGCCGGCCGCGCTCGATATGCGAGGCGGCTATGATCAAGGGGGAGATCGCTTCGTGTCACTTTCTGCCACCGCGCCGATCATGATCGACGTTCGCGGCGTCAACAAATGGTTTGGCGATTTCCATGCGCTGAAAGGCGTCAGCCTGCAGGTCAGATCAGGCGAGAAGGTGATCGTGTGCGGTCCTTCCGGCTCCGGCAAGTCGACAATGATCCGCTGCATCAACCGGCTGGAGCCGCATGATGAAGGACATATCTTCGTCGAAGGAATCGAGCTGACTGACGAAGTGCGCAACCTTGCCGCGATTCGCAGCGAAGTCGGCATGGTGTTCCAGCAGTTCAATCTGTTTCCGCATATGACCGTGCTCGACAATCTCGTGCTCGCGCCGATGCGTGTTCGTGGAAGCTCCCGGCGCGATGCGGAAGAGCAGGCGATGCACTACCTGACTCGGGTGCGCATCGCAGAGCAGGCGAAAAAATATCCGGCCCAGCTCTCCGGCGGTCAGCAGCAGCGCGTCGCAATCGCGCGGGCGCTGTGCATGAAGCCAAAAGTCCTGCTCTTCGACGAGCCGACGTCGGCGCTCGATCCGGAAATGATCAGCGAGGTGCTCGATGTGATGGTCGGTCTCGCGCGCGACGGCATGACGATGATCTGCGTGACCCACGAGATGGGCTTCGCGCGCCAGGTGGCCGACACGATGGTGTTTATGGATCACGGCGAGATTGTCGAGATCGCGCCAACGCAGGATTTCTTCGCTGCGCCGAAGAGCGAGCGCGCCAAGCTTTTCCTCAGTCAGATCCTGGCTCATTGATTGCGGCGCGCTGAAATGTCCCTGTCAATTCGAAATCTCCTCGCCGTTCTGGCGCTGACGCTTGTTCTGGGCGGCTGCGGCGGCGGCTCCTATGTCTGGGGCTGGTACGTCCTGTCGCCGAAGCTCCCGAAGGGGCAGGACAATCTGCTCTTCCTGCTGAGCGGAGTGGGATATACCGTCGCGGTCGCGCTCTGCGCGATCGCGATCTCGGTTGTTCTTGGACTGCTGATCGCGCTGCCGACGCTGTCGACCAATCGTTATGCGCGGGCTGTGAGCCGCACTTACGTCGAAATCCTTCGCTCCGTGCCCATGCTGGTCATGGTGCTGTGGGTCTATTATGGGCTTCCGGTTCTTTTCAATGTCAGTCCAGGCGTTTTCACCGCCGGCGTGATCGCGCTCGCATTGTGCGACAGCGCGTTTGAAGCTGAGATTTTCCGCGCCGGCATCCAGTCGATCGATCGCGGCCAGCGCGAGGCGGCCGACGCGCTTGGCCTGAGCTATGTCGACAAGATGCGCTATATCGTGTTGCCGCAGGCGATCAGACGCGTCCTTCCGCCGCTCGGAAACCAGTTTGTCTATATGCTGAAAACCTCGTCGCTTCTGTCGGTGATCGGCCTGACCGAGCTGACGCGGCGCGCCAACGAGCTGATCGTCACCGAATATCGGCCGCTCGAAATCTACAGCTTCCTGGTTCTGGAATATCTCGTGCTCATCATGATCGCGTCCTGGCTCGTTCGCCGGCTCGAGAGACGCATGGCGGCGGCCGATCGCCAATTTCAGGCGAAGAACAACAGTTAAGTCTTTCACGACCGGGGAGGGTCTTCATGCTACGTTTCGCAAATGCCATTTCTGCGGGATTGACGGTCCTGTCGCTGCTCGCCTTGCCGGCGGCTGCGCAGGATCCGGCGCAATCGCGCCTCTTTCAGGTGCAGAAAAGCGGCGTGCTCAAGGTGGGGATGACCGGCGACTATCAGCCGATGACGTTCCGCGACACGCAGACGCGGGAATTCGTCGGGCATCAGGTCGACATCGCGCGGGAGCTGGCCAAGGATCTCGGCGTCAAGGTCGAATTCGTGCCGACCGACTGGAAGACAATGATCAATGGACTCGTCGCCAACAAGTATGACATCGCGATCAGCGGAACCTCGATGAGTCTTGCGCGCGCCAAGACCGTCGGCATGATCGCGAGCTGGGGAACGAATGCGTTTGTGCCGATCGTGCGCAAGGAGAATGCGGACAAATACAAATCCTGGGACGATCTCAATCAGAAGTCGCGCAAGGCCGGCGTGACGCTGGGCACCACGATGGAGGACTTCATCAGGGCCGAATTGCCGCAGGCCGATATGCGTCGGGTCGAGGCGCCAGGCTCCGGCTGGCAGGAGGTTCTGGCCAATCGCGTCGACTACACGATCTCGACCATGATCGAGGCGTCGGCGATTGCAAAAGAGCATCCGGAACTGGTGTTGATTTTCACGGATCAGGCGCGAAACGCGCTGCCCATGACGTTCCTGACGCCCATCGAGGACCAGATCTGGATTCATTTTCTCAACAATTGGGTCTATCTGAAGAAGACGGCGGGCTATTTCGACGGCCTCAACCAGAAATGGGGCATCGTGCTCAAGTCGCAGTAAAAGGCGCTCCATCGGAGCCGCGCACGAACAATCCAACGGAGAGTTGATATGAAGCAAGTCGGAGTATTCACGCGGCGCGCCACAACGGCCGTTCTTCTTGTTCTTGCGGCTGCGAACGCGCCGGCTCTGGCGCAGCAGAAACCCGCGTCGCATCTCACCAAAATTCTCGAAACCGGCGTTCTGCGCGTCGGGACGACGGGCGACTTTCCGCCCATCAGCGCGCGCGACGCCGCCAGTCAGGGCTATGTCGGCCACGATATCGACGTCGCCAAGGAACTCGCCAAAGATCTCGGCGTCAAGGTCGAATTCGTGCCCGCGGACTGGAAGACGCTGTTGAACGGCGTCGTTTCGGACAAATACGACGTCGTCATATCGGGCGTTTCGATGAGTCTCGACCGCGCCAGGGTTGCGGGCTTCACCCAACCCTATCTTGAGTTCGGGACGGTGCCCGTCTTGCGCAAGAAGGATGCTGAGCGTTTCAAGAGCTGGAGCGACATCGATCAGAAAGGCGTCACGGTGGCCACCACGCTGGGCACGGTGTTCGACTCGCAGGCGAAGGAATATTTCAAGACGGCGACCTTGAAGCGGATCGAATCGCCGGCGACCGGGTTTCAGGAGGTTCTCTCCGGCCGCGCCGAAGTGACCATCACCAGCAATGTCGACGCGGCTGCGCTCGTGCAGCGTTATCCCGATCTGATGATCGCGCCGGTCGATCGGGCGCGCAGCCTGAGGCCTGCGAGCTTCCTGTTGGCGCAGGACGACCAGATCTGGCTGAACTACCTGAACAATTGGATCACGGTGAAAAAGATGCAGGGCTACTTCGCGGCGCTCGACGAGAAGTGGCTGCAGGGGAAAAATTAAGTCCGGTTCAGGCGCTCGACGTTTCGGCCGACATGGAACTCCTGTTTTCAACCTGGTCATCGGTCGAGCGTTATCTCGGCCGATCCAAGGGCGTGGTCATCCCGCTTGGCTCCATCGAACAGCATGGACCAGGCGGCCTCATCGGCACGGATGCGCTTTGCGCGGAAGCGATTGCGCGCCGAATCGGAGCCGCCGGCGACATCCTTGTCGGCCCGACGATTCCGTTCGGGGTGGCTCCTTTCAATCTCGCCTTCCCAGGAACGATCTCAATGCGAGCGTCAACCCTCATGGCGCTCGTCGATGACTATTTGCATTCGCTGATGCGCCACGGGTTCGAGCGCTTCTATTTTCTCAATGGTCACGGCGGCAATCTCGGCGCCCTGCGGGCCGCGTGTCAGGATTTGCAGGCCTCGCGCAGCTATGCGACATCGGCCGAAAGCGGGACCGCGCGCTTCAAGTTTCGCAGCTGGTGGGACTACCCGACGGTCGACGCCTTGCGGCGCGATCTTTACGGAGACGGCGAGGGGATGCACGCCACGCCAAGCGAAATCGCGATCACTCAATTCCTGTATCCTGAGCGCATTCAGCCTTTGCCCCTTGCGCCGCCGGCGAAACTCTCCGCCGCCTTCCTGCGCGACCACGCCGGAGACAATCACGCCGGCGCCGAGGAGCATCGCCGCGCTTTTCCGGATGGCCGGGTCGGCTCGGATTCGGGATTGGCGAGACCCGAGCATGGCGAGCGGTTGCTGGCGGCCGCCGTGCAGGACGGCCTTGAGGATTATCGCGCCTTTCTCATCGAGCCGTGAGCGATGACGACATGATTCTCTACGCCTCTCCGCTCTCGAGCTATTCGCTGAAGGCGCGGCTCGCGCTCGCCTATAAAGGCGTCGCTGTCGACATCCGTCAGCCGCCCGGAGGCTATCGCTCTGCGGATTATCGCGCGCTCGTTCCCGCAGGAACGATCCCGGCGCTGGTGGACGGCGATTTTGCGCTCACCGAGAGCGATGCGATCATTGAATATCTCGACGAGCGATATCCTTCACCGTCGCTGCTGCCGGGTGATGCGCGGGACAGGGCGCGCGCGCGCATGGTGTCTCGCCTGCATGACTTTCGTGTCGAGCCGTCTCTACGCGCCCTGTTTCGCGAGCTGCCGCCGGCGACGCGCGACAACGAGGCGGTAACGCGCCATTTCAACGCTTTCGCCGCCTCCCTTGCCTTGATCGACCAGGTCGCGCGCCCGGATCCGTTTCTCTGCGGAAGCGCTTTCACGTTGGCGGACTGCGGATTTCCCGCGACGCTTATTTTGGCGCGGCGACTCGGCGTCGCGTTCGGATGGGCGTTCAAGGAAGCCGCCTGGTTCGACGCGTGGGATCGCGCTGTTCGGTCTCAGCCGGGATTCGACAGCTTGCTGCAAGATTATGAAAAAGTCGTCGTTGATTGGATCATGAGCAGACAGCCATGAAACGAGAGCGGCATGAGCCTGTTTCCTCGCCTGATGAATAATATGCGATTGGGAAAGCCGCCGTTTCGGGAGATGCTTCCCCTCGCAGGGCGAGCCGCCGCATCGACGATCGCGTTGGGATGTCTTGTTGGAGAGAACGCCTGTGTATCTACGCAACACTTGGTATGTGGCCGCGCGCAGCGGCGACATCGGTCGGAATCTCCTCGCCGTGAAGGTTCTTGGCGAGAAGATCGTCGTCTATCGTGAAGAGGGCGGCGCGCCTGTCGCGCTTGAGGACGCCTGTCCCCATCGCAAGCTCCCGCTTTCAATGGGACGTTTGCAGGGCGACGCCATCGTCTGCGGCTATCATGGATTGACGTTCGGCCGCACTGGCCTCTGTCTCGGCTCGCCGACGCAGGCGCGCATTCCCTCCACCGCCAAAGTGCGCTCCTATCCGGTCGTCGATCGTTGGGGCATGCTCTGGATCTGGATGGGCGAGCCCGCCTTGGCCAATGAAAGCAAAATCCTCCATATCGACAACAGCGACAATCCGCGTTGGGGGCTGAGCCACGGCGGCAAGATGAGCTGCGCCTGCAACTACCTTTATCTGACCGACAATCTGCTCGATCCTTCGCATGTGGCATGGGTCCATACCACGTCTTTCGCGGCCTCAGGCACCGAGGACACCCCGCTCCAGATCAAGGCGGATGATGAAGGTGTGATCGTCTCACGCTGGATGAAGGGGCGCGAAGTTCCGCCTTATTATGCGCCGCTGGTTAAATTCGACGGATTGTGCGATCGGCTTCAACATTATGAGGTGCGCTATCCGTCGATCGCGATCAACAAATCTGTGTTCACGCCGGCCGGAACCGGCGGCGACGATCAGAATTTGCCGGACAATGCTTATGTCATGGTGTCCTATCATTTCCTGACGCCGATCGACGACAGCCATACGCTCTACAACTGGATGCAGAACCGGAACACCGATCCGGACGACGCCGATGTGAGCGCGCGCACGGCCGCCGGCGCCGCCAACGCTTTCGAGGAGGATCGCCTGGTGCTCGAGGCGGTTCATGCGGGGATGGCCAACCGGACGACCCCTTATCTCGATCTCGCGCTCGACGCCGGTTCGCTGCGCTTCCGCAAAGGGCTTCAGGCGCTGATCGACAAGGAAGCAGCGGCCCATGCGGCGGCTGCGTAAATGATGCAGGCGACGCCGCCAAAAATCGCGACGCGGCGATACCGCGTCGCACGCAAGGTTCGTGAAAGCGAGATCATCACCTCGTTTTATCTTGCGCCCGCCGATGGCGAGGCGCTGGCGCCGTTCAGGCCGGGACAGTTCCTGACGTTCCAGCTACAGGATCCGCCGCGCGGCGGAGTCGTGCGCCGCAACTACAGCTTGTCCGGCAGCGCGGACTGGCCGGAGCATTATCGCATCAGCGTGAAGCGGGAGCCGGCTTCGGGCGCAGGTCATCCGCCTGGGCTGGTCTCTAACCATTTGCATGATTCCATCGAAGTTGGCGCCGAATTGGAGGCGCGAGGGCCCGACGGCCGTTTCGTGCTCGATGCCGGCGCAGCCCGGCCAGTCGTGCTGCTGAGCGGGGGCGTTGGATTGACGCCGCTCGTTGCGATGGCGCATGCGCTGGCGCGCGAAGGCCGCCGACGAACGCATTTCATTCACGCCTGCGAGAACGGGCGCGCGCACGCGCTGAGCCGGGAAATGAGGCAGCTATCCCGCACGGCGCCGAATCTGCATCTTCATGTCTGTTACCGCAATCCGGATGCGAGCGACGAACTCGGCCGCGATTATGACAGCGAGGGTCTGATCACGCCTGCGCTGCTGCAGGCGCTGTTGCCGCTCGATGACTACGATTTCTACCTGTGCGGCCCGGGCCCGTTCATGCAGAGCGTTTTCACGCAGCTCGTTGAGCTCGGGGTTCGTGAAGAACGTATTCGCTACGAGTTTTTCGGCCCTGCGACATTGTTGCGCGCGTCGCCGCCGCTCATCAAGGAAGCTGGCGCGCTTGCGCCCTCAGCGCAAGCTGCAAGCGGGTTATCAGCGCCGGCTACGGCAACGACGGACGCGCTGACGGTGACATTCTCCCGCAGCGGGCTGAGTGTCGCCTGGGATCCGAGCTTCGAGACGCTGCTCGATTTCGCCGAGGCGCAGGGGCTGACGCCTGCTTTCAGTTGCCGCGCCGGAATCTGCTCGACCTGCATGTGCGATATGCCGGCCGGAGAGGTCGACTACGTCGCCGATCCGCTCGACGAGCCGCCACAAGGCAAGGCGCTGCTCTGCTGCTCCCGCCCGCGCGGCGATGTGGTCATCGCGCTTTGAGAGTCCAACTTCGAGCAGATGAAGCGACGGGTCCGGTCGATGATCAATGACGCGGACGGCGCCGTAATCGAGCAGGGCGATGTCGCCGCTGGCGCGCGCAATCTGCTGTTGCGCTGCGTGGGAGCGAAGCCGGGCGAGACCCTGCTGATCGTGTTCGAGGCGAGCCGCCTGGGGATCTATGGCGAGGGATTGGCCGAAGCGCTGTCTGTGACCGCGCAAGAGATGGGCTTGACTGTCACGACGCGCGAGGTGGGATTCTCAAAAAGGGCGCGCGACTGGCCGCCTGATCTCGCCGAGGCGATGAAAGGGGCCGACCATGCGCTGTTTCTGGCGCGGCTGGGCGACCAGTTGCGCTTCTGCGCCATCCCGTCTGCCATGCGCCCGGTCATCAGCTATGCGCTCGACGCCGAGATGCTGGGATCGGAATTCGGAAAAACCGACTATCGTGCGTTCCAGGAATTAAAAGACGCGGTTGATCGGATGATGGGCCGGGCGACGGATATTCGCGTCACCTGTCCGCTTGGCACGGATTATCGCGGCGCGCTTGGACGCTCAGACGCGGCGCCGATCGACACTGGCGTTCGCCGCTTCCCGATGTCGATTTTTGCACCGCTCCCGGCGAGTGGTTTTGCAGGGCGCGTCGCGGTCGCCCGCTTTCTCGTCGGCACCGGTTCTCATTATTATGAGCCTTATGCGCTGCCGCTGGACGGCGTGATTTTCGCGGAGTTCGATGGCGGCGTTCTGCACGGCTTCTCCGGCGACGCCAACGGTGTGTCGCGGGCGAGAGCCCACTACGAACGCGTCGGCGAACTCGTCGGCGTCGATCCTTTTTCCGTTCACTCCTGGCACGCCGGAATTCATCCCGGCTGCGCCTATCCGATGGCGGCCGCGGCGAATTACGAGCGCTGGTCCTGCGGCGCTTTCGGCAATCCGCGTATCCTGCATTTCCATACGTGCGGCGATTATGCGCCGGGCGAGATCTGCTGGAATGTTATCGACGCCACGATTGTCGTCGATGGCGTCGCGGTCTGGGAGGAGGGCGTGTTGCACGCCGATCGCATCGACGGCGGCGCGGACATCATGCGCCGTTATCCGGATGCGGCGGCGCTCTTCCGGTCGCCGCGCAGGCTGATCGGGATCTGAAGCGAGCGTTGGACGAGCGCGCTGCGCGTCGTCCCGCCGCCCAAGCCAGTATGGTTGGCTGTCCCAACGCGCGATCGGCCGGCGGCCAGTCGGGAGCCGAGCTCCGTTTTGTCGCAGCGGTCGACGACCGCCACATTTAACTGTCTGGCGACGCGCGCCGACGGCTCAGGCGCCGACGGCGTCCGTCACGCATTTCTTGGTGAAGCTGGTCTTGGCGGCGCCCGCGAGCTTCCGGTCGGCGGCGCTCACATCGCAAGTCTTCTGGGCGTCGCTCTCGCATTTCTTCATGAAGCTGTTGAGCGCCGCGCCGGCAAGCTTCTTGTCGGTCGCCGTCGCTTTGCAGCTGTCAGCCAGGGCGGCCGCGCTGCCGAGAAGAAGGGTCATCAGGACGATCGTCGCACGCATGGGCGGCTCCATCATTTCGGGGATGGCAGCCTATCCGGATTCGCGCCGCGGCAAAGGCGCCTTCGGGCGGCTCGCCGTCGCGGGCGCGCCAACGGCCCATGGGGGGCGCGAAGCCGGCTATCCGCCCGATGCGATCATGCCGTCCCGGCGTCGCGTCACGGCGACGTCACGCGCGATATGCTCAACCCTCAGCCGCCTTCGCGGACGCCTGAGGGTTTGGAGTCTTGAACATGAATGGTCGTTGGACAGGCGCGCTTTCCGCGGTGGGCATCAGCCTTGGCGCGCTCTTGGCCCATCCCGCGAGCGCGGCAACCGTTTTGGTGAATGGCGGTTTCGAGGATGGCCCCGCCATGAACGCCAGCGGATATAATCGCGGCGGTCTCCCCACGGGCTGGAACGCCGTGCCTGGCTTCGAGACGCCAGATATCGCCAGCAGCGCCTATGTGCAGACCGGAGCCGGTTTTGCTCAGCTGCTCGGGCCGCAGGAAGGCGATCGGTATCTCGATATGAACGGGATGTCTCCGACCGGCGCCATCTCGCAGGATGTCGCTGGGCTAGTCGCGGGCTCAGCCGCCACACTGACCTTCTGGGCCTCCAGCTGGGCTCAGAACAGCTCTGGCTTGCTGACGGCGAGCTTCATCGATCCGTTGACGTCCGCGGTCATCGCCACCACCACCTTGTCCTTTCCGTATCAGCCGAGCGCGGCCAGCAGCGTCTGGACAGAATATACGCTGAGCGGCCTCGTGCCCGCGTCGGGTCGGCTGCGCGTGCTCTTCTCGGGAGACAGCTCATCGACGGCGCGCGGCGCGCCCGGCCTCGACAATGTGGCTCTCATGGCCTCCACCATCACGACGGGCGTGCCGGAGCCGTCGACCTGGGCCATGATGCTGATCGGTTTCGCTGGACTCGGCTTTGCTGGCTATCGCAAGCGCGCCGCCGTTCAGCCGATCCGCGGCAGGATCGCATAGAGCAGCAAGAGAGGCCGCGCCAGGACCGGCGGCCGGAACCGTCGCCGGTTCGGTGATCGCAGCGGCGGGGCGTCGTGAGCTTCTTGCAGCGCGACGTCTGCTCGCGGGCGCCGCCCAGAGGCGCCCGCCAACTCATTCAATATCGCCTGCGAACAGAAGCGGCGCCCCGCTCGCCAGGCGGTCTGGCATGGACGCGCCGGCGCAGTCATCGCGTTCTTTGCGTGATGCTCCGCTTGAGCTGGTCCAGCCAGGCGTCGATTCCGCTGACCGCCTGAGAGACTTTGCCGAGAAGGCCCTTGAGCTCGTCGTCGGCGGCGTCGCGGGCGGATCGCTCGTTGACCGGCAGCGGCGGCAGGATGTGCGCGTAGTAGGTATGGCCGAGCAGTCGATGCAGCAGCCGCTCGCCGGGGAAAGGCTCGTCGTTGTTGAGCGTGCGCGCCGCCTTGAGCAGCGTGCGGATGTCGTATTGCGTCGGACTGATGTCCGGCGTCTGCTTGCGTAGGCCCAACAGCGTGTAGACCGCGATGCGCGCGGTGCGGACCGAGCTGTCCATCGTGAAGATGATGTCGTTCGCGGTTTCAACGAACTGCCCCATCAGCCCAAGATTGGTGCATCCTTTCGGCACGACGTGCGGGCGATCGCCAGCGGCGCGCGGCATGAACATGGCGGTGATGTAGGGCATCAGCGCCAGCCGCACCTTGGTGTTCGCGACGACGGCGTCGATGTGATCGGCGATGCCGAGATGGTGACACAGCTCCTGCAGAATCTCGCGCCCGTTACAGGCCGGCATCGGCTTTCTGACGGCGTTACCGTCCTTGTCCATCAACAGCGCGTACACCCAAAGCACCAGAACATCCTTGGGCTGGCCGGGGAAATGCGGCTGACGATTGCAGGTGACGCTCAGGACCCAGTTCGAATCGGTGAAAGTGATGATGCCGCCGGTCACGGTCTTGCCCGAGTAGGGGTCATTGACCGACAGCTCCTTCAGCCGATCGACGAGCGGAGAAGGCTTGCAGGTGAGCGTGGCCGATTCCCACATCGACTTGTCGATATCGCCGTAGAATTTCTCCGGCTTGCCGAAAACCGGCGATTTCTTCGCGAGATTCTTCCAGAGCGCCCAATCGCTCTCGTCGCCGGGATCGTGACGGCCGCGATCGAGCACGGGAGCGCGGTCCATGTCGCCATAGGCGGTGCCTTCGGTCATCGATCCGGTCAATGCGAAGACCACGTCCTTTTCGCCGACCGGAATGACGCTGTCCTTGCCGCCGACCTTGACGCGGATGCCAGTTACGGCGCGCGCTTCGCCGTTTTCAGACATTTCCAGATCATAAGCGCGCGTCGCGAACTGCACCTTCACGCCTCGCTGCTTGAGATGATTCACAAGCGGGCGCACGAAACTGTCGTACTGGTTGTATTTCGGGAAGACGAGCGCCGACATGTCGTTCAACCCGTCGATCGCATCGAGAAAGCGGTGCATGTAAAGCTTCATCTCGAGCAGGCTCTGCCAGTTCTCGAAAGCGAACATCGAGCGCCAGAGGAACCAGAAATTCGTCTCCAGAAAGCCGGGGCTGAAATATTGCTCGATGGTGATGTCGTCGAGATCCTCCTTGCGCTTTAAAAGAAGCCGGATCAGCTCCCATTGCTGCGATTTTGACAGGCCGAAATGAGAGAAGTCGCGAATCTGCCCTTGTTTGTGCATGAGCCGCGCTTTGGAATAATTGGGATCGTTGTCGTTGACGAGGCGATACTCGTCGAGCACGCTGAATCCGTCCGGCAGCTCCAGGGCCTGGACATCCTGGAACATGTCCCACAGATTGTCGTAGTTCCAGTTCATCTCGCGGCCGCCGCGGATGATATAGCCTTCTTCGGCGTCGCCTGCGCCGTCGAGAGAGCCGCCTTCGATATCGAGCGCGTCGAGGATCGTGATATCCTCGCCTTTCATCCCGCCGTCACGGATCATGTAGAACGCGGCCGCAAGTCCCGCGATGCCGCTGCCGATGATCCACGCCTTGCGTCCTTCGACATGAGGCGCCGACGCCGGCCGATTGCGCATGTAAGCGCCCATCATGTCAGGCGGCGGGAGCGTATTTTCGGGACGGTTGCTCCAGTATGACGCTGAAGCGTCGGCTTCGACGGTGAAGTTGCGATCAGGCTTGGTCATCGCTCGCTCATTTTCAGGCCGCCCCTTTGCTGCGGCAAAATCCTTTCACGGATACGCGGCAGTGTCTATTAGACGGAAGAGCGCGCTTCCGAACGCCTGAGCCGCGCGCCGCCATGCTGGCGCAGTTTTTATCGAATCAACGACGGGCCAGCCTCGGCGAGCCCTGCCGTCTCCGCGCCGCCGGGGCGTTCGCGTTTATTGATGATCGCGCGGCGGGTTATGACGAATTTTTCATCACGCATTCAGACGCGGCTCATCATCCTTGCGACATGCTTTCCACGCTCGCCGTCATCAGGCCATGCAAATGCCGAAAATGACGGCGACCGTTGAAATGCACAGGCGGAACCGCGGCAATGGCGCAATCAGAGAAGGACGCGCGCAACGTCATCGCGCTTCAGCGTTTCGGATTCGGGCCGCGTCCCGGCGATCTCGCGGCGCTTGGCGGCGACGCGCTCGGCGCCATGCGGCAGATCGTCAGGCTGAAGGCCGTGGCCGAGCCGGTGGGAGAGGGGCTGCGCTCCACCTCGCAAGCGTTGCGCGAGCTCGACGAGTTCCGCACGGAGGTGCAGCGCAAGCGATCCGCGGCGCTCGCGTTCGCCGAAGCGCAGCGACAGCAGGAGCAGATGAACGGGGCGGGCGCCATGTCTTCGCCGGTGGTCAATCGGCCGCCGTCGTCGACGCAGATTCCGCAAGTCATTTTCCGCGCCGAAGCGGATGCGCGTCTGCGTTGCGCGGTCGACGCGCAAGTCGGTTTCGCGGAGCGGCTCGTCTGGTTCTGGTCGAACCATTTCTGCGTCGCCGTCAGCAAGGGGCAGCCCGTGCGCGTGACGGCGGGCTCGTTCGAACGCGAGGCGATCAGGCCGCATGTCTTCGGCAAATTCGCCGACATGCTGCTTGCGGTTGAGAAACATCCCGCGATGCTGATCTATCTCGACAACCGGCAGTCGATCGGACCGAATTCGCGCGCCGGCGCAAGGCGCGGCCGTGGCCTTAATGAAAATCTCGCGCGGGAGATCATGGAGCTGCATACGCTCGGCGTCGGCGGCGGTTATTCGCAGACGGATGTTACGACGCTGGCGAAAATCCTCACCGGCTGGACGGTGATCAACGCTTATGACGAGGACGGCGAGCTCGGCGATTTCCGTTTCAATCCCAACCGTCATGAGCCGGGCGACCAGACGCTGCTCGGAACGCGCTACAAAGCGGAAGGGGTGAAGCAGGGCGAGAAGGCTCTGGCCGACATCGCGCGCCACCCCGCGACAGCGCGTTTCATCGCGCGAAAGCTGGCGCGGCATTTCATCGCCGACGATCCGCCCGCGATGCTCGTCGAGCGTCTCGCGCGCGTGTTCCAGGACAGCGACGGCGATCTCGCCGTCGTGTCCCTCGCGCTGCTCGATTCTCCCGAGGCGATCGAGGCGCCGCTCGTCAAGCTGCGCTCGCCGCAGGAATTCGTCATTGCGGCGCTGCGTGCGACGGGCAGTCGTTTCGACGTCAATCAGGCGCTCAGGATTTCGCAGCTCATGGGCGAGAGCCTGTGGAATCCCTCCGGGCCGAACGGTTTCGCCGACACTGAAGCCGAATGGGCGACGCCGGACGGCATGAAGGTCAGGCTCGACTTCGCCGCGACGATCGCGCGCCAGGCGCCCGGCTCGGCTAATCCGAGCGACATTCTCGATGCGACCATCGGGCCGATCGCCTCGGCGGAGACGCGCCGGTCGGTGGCCCGCGCGGAAAGCCGCGCGCAGGGTCTGGCTCTGCTTCTGATGAGCCCCGAATTCCAGCGTCGCTAGGAGGACGCCATGCTCCTGTGTGAAGACCGCATTCATCCCTCGCGGCGGGCGGCGCTGGGCAGCGCCGGGGCGCTTTTCGCCTGGAGCTTCATGCCGAAGTTCGCGCATGCGGCGGGAGGGCGCGATCCGCGCTTCGTCACGATCATCCTGCGCGGCGCGCTCGACGGCTTGTCGGCTGTCGCGCCGGTCGGCGACCCCGATTACGGGGCCTTGCGCGACACCATCGCGCTGTCGCTGTCGGGAGAGCGCTCCGCCTTTGCCCTCGACGGATTTTTCGCGCTGCATCCGGCGATGCCGAATTTCGCGCGGCTCTACAAGGCAGGGCAGGCGATCGTGGTTCACGCCGCCGCGACGGGCTATCGCGAGCGATCGCATTTCGACGGGCAGGACGTGCTCGAAAGCGGCCAGCCGCGTCCGGGCCTCACGCAATCGGGCTGGCTCAACCGCGCGCTCGCGGCCTTGCCGCCGGGCGAGCGCATCGCGCATCGCGGCGCGCTCGGCGTCGGACCGATCGCGCCCCTCGTCGCGCGCGGATCAGCGCCGGTGATGGGGTGGTCGCCGCAGGCGCTGCCGCGCGCCGACGATGACCTCGCCATGCGCGTGATGGATCTCTACGCACAGAAGGATCAGGCGCTCGCTCGCGCCCTCGCCAAGGGTATGGAGACCGACAAGCTCGCGACGGCGTCCGGGATGGGCGGCATGAAGCCGCGCGGCGGTCCCGCCGATCCCGAGGGCATGAAGCTCATCGCAGCCGGCGCGGCGAAGCTGATGGCGGCCGAGGCCGGGCCGCGCGTCGCCGCGCTGGCTTTCGAGGGATGGGACACGCACGCCAACGAGGGCGGGGCCACGGGACAACTCGCCAACCGCCTCGGCGGCCTCGACAGCGCGTTCGCGGAGTTCGAGCGCGATCTCGGGCCGGCCTGGAAAGACACGATCATCGCCGTGGTCACCGAGTTCGGCCGCACCGCGCGGATCAACGGCACGACAGGCACCGACCACGGCACGGGCACGGTCGCTTTCCTCGTCGGCGGCGCGGTCAAGGGCGGCCGCGTCATCGCCGACTGGCCGGGCCTCAGGCAGCAGCAGCTTCTCGACGGGCGCGACCTCAAGCCGACGACGGATGTCCGCGCCGTTCTCAAGGGCGTGATGATGGAGCATCTCGGCCTGTCCGCCGCCACGCTGGCGGAGCGCGTGTTCCCCGCCACGGCCGACCTGCCGCCGCTGCGCGGGCTTGTCGCCTGATCCCGCGCGACGGGCGCTCGCCTCGCGAGCTTCGCCGGGCTGCCCGCGAGGCGGTGAGCGATTGGCGGCTCGAGGTCGCCGGTTAGCCGCGGATCACCTCGCGAACTGAATGATCGCGCCGGCGGCCGCGCCTTCGCGCCCGGTGAAGGTGTGGGGCGTGTTCGGCCGACAGGGCATGCCGGGTCCGCCGCCGCCGGAGATCCAGGCCACCCGGGCCCTGCCGCGCGTCCAGCGCTGGAAGGCGGGAACCGCCTCCGGCGGCGTGAGCATGCATTCGTCGCCGCGATGATGCAGGACGAGCGTGCGCGGAAGAAGCGACGGGCTGCCCAGCGTGTCGATCACCGAGCCGTTCGGCGTGCCGGGAGGCAGCAAGCCGCCGGCGGCGAACACGACGCTGTCCGGACGAGCCCCGGCGGCGAGCGCCTGGGCGGCGGTGACGGCGCCGAGACTCATGCCGACCAGCGTCACCTTCATGCCGCGGCTTTTCATGTCCGCGACGAGGCTCGCCGCCTGTCCCGCGCTGGTCGTCATTTCGGTCGTAAAGCCCGCCGCCTGGAAGTAGCCCATGCTCTTGACGAGAAAGTCGCCCGGAGAAGCGCCGCCGGCGCCCGGGATCAACACCAGGCCAACGGGCTGGCGCGCCTTCTGCGCCGCGGCGCCGAATGCGGCGCAGCAGAGAAAGCTCAAGGCAAGCGCAATGCGACCGATCATTCCGGATCCCCCGAGTCCATTTTCTTTGGCTCTGGCCCCATGGTCTCAGGCGAGAGCGTGGCGCGTGAGGTTACCGATCCGCTCGAAAAGCGAAAGTCCCCCAGCGGCAAGGTCGCTGCCGCCGGGGCGCAGACGTCGGTCAGAGGGCGGCTTTCCGGGCGGCGGCGTTTGCAGGCGCCGATCCATCCGAGTCCCCCTTGAAAGCGGCGGACGGAAAACTAGCTTTTGCTCCGAGCGCTCATGCTCGCTGATTTCATGGTTGTCGCGGAAAGGAGGATGGCATGGCGACTGTGGAAACCGGAAGGCGGCCCGAGGGCCGCCGCGGCGGCTTTGCGGACCTGGATGACCTGCTTCATCCGGCCAACGCCTTCGAAAGTCCCGAAGAGGTGGTCGACGATCCTGACCTCACCCTGAACGAAAAGCGATCGATCCTGGCTTCCTGGGCGTCCGACGCCTGCGCGCTGGAAGCCAACCCCGTTCTGCGCGCCGACAGGACGGGACGGATGGCGTCCTATGACGACATCGTGGACGCCCTGCGCCGGCTCGATCGCATCGGCCGCTATCCCCGGCGCTCTCTCGGCCGCCGTCATATCTTCAGCCGGCGCGCGGTCAGCGGCTTCACCGGAGCCAGGCCTCCGCAGCCGCCCGAGCCGCCGCGCGCAGCGTAGAATCCCCTCGATGCAAGGTCGTCTCGATTTTGAGAGAGCCATCGCGATCGGCGGATTTCTCGTCTGCTGGGCCTTTCTCGCAACGATCGTCCTGAAATAAACGCTCCGGCTCCGGCGCGCTCCGCGCCGGACCACTCTACCGGCGGGAGCGCTCGTCCCTGAGCCACGCGAAGAACTTCTCCGCGAAGGGCGTCGTCTTCGGAATGTGCATGCGGCCGTGATGGAAAATCGGATCGAGCGACATCAGCAGCATGCGCCCGCCCGTCGAGGTCGTATCCTCATACATGATCGGACGTCCCTCGCGCTCGCGAAGAAGCACGCGCGCTTCCGCCGGCGGATCGAACACGCCGTGATGATGCCAGGAGCAACCCGCAACGGCGAGCGCGCGGTGGAAGGAATGATCGGGACTGTCGGCGCTCAGCCCCAACGTGGCGCCTTGCATCAGCCACCACCAGTAGTTCGGCTCGTGCGCCGCGTAGCGAACGTTCGGCAGCCAGAGTTGCGGCTGCGTGTCCCCCATGGCGACGACCATGCCGCCCCTGTCGAGAAAGGCGCGGAGATCGGCGGCCAGCGGAACGATGTGCTTGGGATGGGTGCGGCACGCCACGACGGCGATCGCCGCGTCATCGAGGTCGCTCGCCCGAAAACGCGGCGCGTAAATGGCGCGATCGATGAGGTCGCTGACCGGCGGCTGCTCCACGCCCATCAGATGGTAGCTGGTTCCGCCGTGAAGAACGATGATCTGTTTGCCCGTTTCGCTCACGAGCGCTGCTCCATCCAGTCGACGATCCGCCCGACGAGTTCGGCGTTCAGTTCTGTCTGTTCGAACGTCACCCAGAGATCGTTGCCCGCATGGCTCAGGACGCGACCGCCGCGCGGGCGGCGCCATTCCCAGTCGACGGGCAGCCGCTCTTTGCCTGCGTCCAGCCGGTTGATCACGGTCGCGCCCGCCGGCGCCGGATTGCAGCCGCGCCCGTAAAAGCCGGCGACGCCTTTTCGGAAGGTGAGTTCATCGCCCGCGTAATCCGCCCATATCGGGTGATCGGCTTCTCGCGTCACCGCGAACGCCGCGACGCTGCGATCCTTCAGCGGCTGATAGCGCTCGAGTCCGTCGATAAAATCGCTTTCGACGTGGCCGTTGAAAACGACGCGCGCGCCGCCGTCGAGGCACGCTTCGAGCCATGTCTTCCGCTCCGCGAGCCATCTCTGATCGACATGCGATGTGATGATCAGCCCGCCCACCGAGACGGGATCGAGCGATGGAAGCCGCTCTTCCTCGATGACGCGCAGGCGGCCGTCCTTGATGACGGCGTCGAACGTGGGGCCTGGGCCCTCAAACGCGGAATTCAGAAAAAGAAGCTCGTGTCCCATTCGCCTCACGCAGCAGACGCTAACCTATTCTTGCCGCGCGCCATGGTCGGAAAACCGGATTTCATTGTTCCGCCTCACGCGCCAGAACCGCCGGGTATCGCCAGCGCTTCGATGACGTCATAGACTTGGTCCGCCGGCAAGGAGAGCAGGCGATTGGCCATCTCGTCCTTGAGCCAGCTCAAACGGGCCTCGTCTTCCGGCGACAAAGTTTCGCGCTGCGCCCTCTGTCCGAGCGCGAGAAACTCCTCGCGGACAAGACCGTCGCGCACCATCACTGCGACCGTCGCGCCGCGATGCGTGAACCGGAAGACGTATCGGCCGCGCCAGGCGGGCGTCACATCCGATCGCGCGAGCTCCGGCGCCAGCGTGAAGCGCCCACGCGTCACGGCGCGGGTCGTCATCTCGAAGGCGTCGCGCGCGCCTGGCCCGGAGAACGGCGTCGCAATGTGAATCTCATCGCGCTCCGGCGGTTCGCCGCCGGCCAGAAGCGGAAACGCCCGCTCCATCGCCTTGAACGCGTGCGCGACGCCGCCCGGATAGCCGGGGCCGTGATAATTCAGGAGATCGTCGAAAGATAGCGCGATGCGCCTGCCTTTGTCCGTCACGCTCAGCGCGTTCATGATCGATCCTTTCTCACGCTGCGTCCGATTCCGCAGGCTCGACCTCGGCGACGAGCGTGCTCCTGCCGCGGGCGTCTCCCGGGATCGCGAGGCGCCGGACGGGAACGCCGTAAAGATCGGTCAGGCGCTGTTCGCTGAGAAGCTCTTCTGCGCGCCCGATCTCCGCGCCGCCGCCCCGCATCAGGATCGCGCCGTCCGCGATGGCGGCGGCGTGTTGCGGATGATGCGTCGTGAACAGAACCGCAAGGCTATCCGTGCGCGCAAGCGAGCGCATGATCGACAGGATATGCGCCTGGTGGCGAAGGTCGAGCGCCGAGGCGGGCTCGTCGAGCAGGATGGCGGCCGGCTCCGTCGCCAGCGCCCGCGCGACAAGCACGAGCTGGCGCTCGCCGCCCGACAACGTGTCGAAGCTCCTCTCCGCCAGATGCGCGACGCCGACGCGCGCGAGCGCGTCCGCGGCGATCGTCCGATCCGACGAACGGGGCGCGCCCAGCGCGCCGACATGACGCGCGCGCCCCATGATGACGATGTCTTTCACCAGATAGGCGAAGGCGGTTTCGCTGCGCTGCGGCACATAGCCGATGACGCCATGCCGGACGACCTCGCCCTGGTCGGGCTTTCGCACGCCGAGCAGGATGCGAAGCAGCGTGGTTTTTCCAGCGCCGTTCGGCCCGAGAATCGCGCTGACGCGCCCGCGCGCGAGGTCGAAAGAGACATCGCTGAAAAGCAGGCGCGGTCCGGCGCGCGCGGCGAGGCGCTTCGCTTCGATCACGGCGGCGCCGGCGTTCATCAGTCGCGATCCCTGTTCCAGCCCTGCAATGTGAGCCGACGCAGCAGAACGGCGAAGATCGGCGTGCCGATGAGCGCCGTCAGCACGCTGAGCGGAACTTCGGCCGCCGTCGCCGTGCGCGCAACGGTGTCCACCGCCACCAGCAGGATGGCGCCGATCATCGCGGCGGCCGGCAGCAACAGGCGATGGGCAGGCCCGACAAGCATGCGCGCGAGATGCGGCGCGATCAGCCCGACCCAGCTCACGACGCCGCAGGAGGCGACGACAGCGGCCGTCACCAGCGCGATGAGGCCGAGAACGGCGGCGCGCGTCGGCGCGACGCGCACGCCGAGCGCCGCGGCCTCCTCGTCGCCGAGCGAGAGCACGTCGATGCGAAAACGCAGCAGCCACAGGCCGACGGCGCCGATCAGCACCAGCGGCGCGGCGATCGCCAGTTTCGCCCATGTCGCTGTCGCGAAGCTTCCCATCAGCCAGTAGACGATGGCCGGCAGCGTCGTTTCCGGATTGGCGAGATATTGCGTGAGCGACACGAGCGCGCTGAAGAAGGCGCCAACGACGACGCCGGCGAGAACGAGCGCCAGGACGGACATGCGGCCGGAAAATCCGGCGATCAGGTGCACCAGCGCGAGCGCCGCGACGCCGCCGGCGAATGCGAAGCCAAGTAGGCCCGAGCCTTCAGCGATCAGCAGCGCGAGCGCGCCGCCGAACGCCGCCCCCGGCGCCGCGCCGACGATCGACGGCTCGACAAGCGGATTGCGATAGATTCCCTGCAGCGCCGCGCCGCAAAGGCCGAGCCCCGCGCCGGACAGTCCGGCGAGAAGAATGCGCGGCAGGCGCACGGTGAGCACGATCTGCTCGTCGACCGGGGTCCAGAACGCCTTCACCGGCGCCGCGAGAGAAACGAGGATCGCCGCGACCCTGTCGGGAGACACCGCGTAACGGCCGAGGCCGAGCGCCATGACGGCCAGCGCGATGAACAGGAGGCCGAGGCCGCAGAAGATCAGCAGATGGCGCGAAAGGGGCGGCCGCGCCGCGGCCGCGCCGATGTCAGCGCTTGCGGAAACGCTCATAGCCCGCTGCGTTCTCATGCTGCGCAAGGAACAGCACGCCGTCGATCTGCGCGTCCGAGAGCGTGTGATTATAGAAAAGCTTGTAGGCGCGCGTCATCTCGGCGCGAAGATCGTCCTTGATCCGGTCGGGATGGTAGAGAGTCGCCTGCCAGAGCCACGTCAACGGACTTTCCTGGCTCGGCGGATCCCAGCGATAGCCTCCAAGCGGCAGCTTGTAGACCCGATGATTCTTGACCGCCGGCACGCCGGCGAAAAGAGGATTGTCGTAGATGTTCCTGGGGAAGAGCTTCGATTCAAAGCTGTTCAGCAGGATGACGTCAGGCGCCCAGGCGACGATCTGCTCCGGGTTGACCGTGATGAAATCCTTCAGCTCGCCCGCCACATTGCGTCCGCCGGCCAGGAGGATGTTGTTGCCCTGATAGGTGCCGGCGCCGGCGGCCTGGAACGCGCTCAGGCCCTGCTGAAGATGCAGCACGCGCGGCTTGTCCGTCTCCTGAAGCCCTTCGAGCGCAGCGGCGATGCGCTTCTGCATCTCGTCCCGATAGGCGACGATCGCGGCGGCGCGGTCCGGCTTCCCGAGCAGCGCGCCGTACATGGTGAAGCCGTCGCGCGCGAGCTGCTCGGTTCCGTAGCGGATGCCGAGCACCTTCAGGCCAAGGCGTTCAACAGCGGGAATGAGTTCTGGCCCCTGATTGGCCCATTGCACGACGACGTCCGGCTTCAAGGACAGAAGCGTCTCGACGTTCGGCATGAAGCCTTGCGCCGTGATGTCGGACCGGATCGCCGCCGCTTCAGGGAAAATATCCTTCAGCGGGCCTTCCTGAATGGCGGCCTTCGAGCTGGGATTCATGCCGACGAGGCGTTTCGTCTCGCCATCGACCGTGATCACCGTGCTCGCCGCCGGGATCGGAATGGTCACGATGCGCTCAGGCGCTCTCGGGAACTCGATCGTCTGGTCGCGCTGATCCTTCACCGACACAGGCTGGGCGAATGCGGACGCGCATCCCATGAGGATCGCGAGGCAGAGCGGCGCCGCGCTCGCCATTGTCGCGCGCTTGGCAAGTTGGACGGGCATCCATTCCCTCAAATCTTCGCGCGGGTCGCCGCAGCGTCAGCGCGCCTCAGGCATCGCGGCGCATGCACACCCGGGAAGAACGGAAGTCAAGGAGCGCTTGATATATTTGAGGAATTCTAATTTAGCCGCGAGCACGCCAAAGCTGGTTTCAGCGTTCAGCTCACGATGATCGCGCCCGCGCCCCGTGCTGGGCAGATGGCGCCGAACAGGCAGGCGCTCTCGTAGCGTTGGTCGGCATGCTGAATCGGCCGCGCGCCGGGCCGCGCCCACTTTCTGAAACGCCGGCGAGCGATGGCCATGCGATGGCGTGTCGAAGCGATGGAAAGGCTGGGAGCGGAAAGGGCAACTTAGCGGCTTTTTAATTGCTTTCCGGGGCGCGGGTCTCATCACGCCGCGCTGCGCATGGCGTCAGACGGTCCTGGAAAACCGTCGGAACCGCGCCGGCTCGTCGGTAGCGAAAGGTCGTGAATTCAGCGCAAGCGCCTTTGGGATGATCGTCGGCGCTATCGCGCGCCCCGCAACCGAGAGGCAGGCTTCGCTCTGTCGGCGTAATCCACAATGCGTGCGGTTTGGTCGGCTCCTTCGACGCTTCTCTCTTCGCGGAGCCGGTTGATGACCCCCTCAAAATTAACGCGGCGCATCTGCTCGCCGATGTGCTCCCTGATCGCGCTCGTAATCGCGTCGATATTGCCGGACCGAAGCGCGTCGATGAGCGTCCTGTGCTCGTCGACGATCTCAGTCATGGGCTTGACCAGCGTGGAGAGCCCGAAAAAGACTGTGGTTTGACATGCCAGCCGCTCCCACAGCTCGCACACCACCTCATTGCCGCTGAGACGACAAAGAACGCGGTGGAAATTGATGTCCGCATTGGCGAAGCCGAAAAGGTCATTGCGAGCCTGCATCCGTTCAAGCTGGTCGACGCAGCGCATCAGCACGCCGATTTCCGCCTCGCCGTTGCGACCTTCGCGGATCATCCGGACCGCCGCCATGGTTTCCAACGCCACCCGCGCCTCGATGAGGTCGTCGAGCCGCTTTGGCGTGACCGGCGTCAGCCTAATTCCCTTGTAGGGTTCGCTGACGAGAAGCCCCTGGCTTTCCAGTATGCGCAGCGCTTCCCGGATGGGGACGCGGCTCACGCCCAGGCGCTGCGCGAGATCCGCCTCGATGATGCGGTCGCCCGGCAGGACGACGCCGCTCGTCACGCCTGAAATCAGCGCATCGATAACCGTATCCACCAGGGTTCGCTGCCGCAACGGCGAACGGCCGGCCAATACTTCCCCCGCGCCGGAGGGAAGCGGATGATGTTGGGACTTTGTTCTGGCCATCAGGATCCTGCAACATCGGGCCGATGTCGTTCGACGAATCGCGGCGCATTCCGGCGACTAGCCCTCAGCCTTTCTGGTCGGTCAATAGCCGGCCGCACGGTCCACGACGTTCCGAAGCGGTCGGCCGCTGACGTACCGAGCCAGATTGTCCAGGAAGATGTCGAGACAGCGATCGAGGTAGACGCTGTGGTCATCGACGCTGCAATGCGGCGTCATGATCAGATTGGGAGCGGTCCAGATCGGGTGATCCTGGGGCAAAGGCTCTATCGGGAAAACGTCCAGCACGGCGCCGGACAACGTTCCGTCCTTGAGTTTGTCGACCAGCGCCCCGCAATCGAAGACGCCCGCGCGGCCGACGATCACCACTCCGGCGCGAGGCGGCAGCAAGTCGAGCCGGCGACGGTCGATCATCCCTTTCGTTTCGGGCGTCAAAGGCGCGGAGGCGATCAGAAAGTCGGTTTGCGGCAGCAGCGAATCCTTCTCATCGACGGTCTTCGAGACGTCGACATGCTCGCGCGGGCCGCCGGAACGGGTGATCGCCTGAATGCGCATGCCGCGCTCCCTGAGCAGGCGAGCGGCCGCGCTTCCGATGGCGCCGGCCCCGAGCAACGTCGCGACCTTGCCGGAGAGGCAGCCGCCAAATTCCGGCCGCCACAACTGTCGCTGCTGATCGCTGACGAAGCGCGGGATCTGAAAATTGAGCATCAGAACCGACGCCAGTATGAACTCTGCGGCCTTGTCGCCGTGAACGCCGCTGGCGTTGGTGAGGATCGCGGCGGGCGGAAGGTAAGGCAGCATCGATTCGACGCCGGCGGAAATGCTCTGCAGCCATTTCAAATTCGGCAACCCGAGCGCGTTCACCTTGCGGCCGGCGAAAACAATCTCCGCATCGCGCGCGAGATCGGCGAAGCGAGCAGGGGCGTCATTGAAACTGAAAACGGTATTGACGCGGAGGTCGGGCCGCGCCGCGAGGGCGTCGTTCAGCCGCTCCGGCGTCAGCTTCAGCGCTTCCGCCGATGCCGGGTCGTTTTCAACATGAATCCTGATTGCGGAGCCGTTCCTCATCGGTTTTCCTTTGCCTGGCGCAGGTTCATCCCGATGCGGGCCCGACAGCGATTCGCTCACATCGTGTTGAGCCGGGGATCAAGGACGTCGCGAAGTCCGTCGCCGAACAGATTGAGTCCGAGCACCGTCAGCGAGATCGCGAGCCCCGGAAAGATCGTGATCCACGGAGCGTCCACCACGTAGTCGCGCCCCTCGGCGATGATGTTGCCCCAGCTCGGCGTCGGCGGCGGCGGACCGACGCCCAGGAAGCTGAGCGCGGCGTCGGCGAGCACGGCGTAGGCGAAAATGAAGGTGAGGTCGATGATCAGCGGCGCCATGCTGTTCGGCAGGATGTGCCGGAACAGAATGCGCCCATGGCTCGCGCCCAGAACCCGCGCGGCTTCGACATATTCCGAGTGCCTCAGACTCATCACCGACGCGCGAACAACGCGCGCCGTTCGCGGCAGATAGGCGATGGAAAGAGCGATCACGACGTTGACGACGCCGCTGCCGAGCGCGGCCGCAATGCCGATCGCTAGCATGAGCGAGGGAAACGCCATCAGGGCGTCCATGACGCGCATGAAATAAGCGTCCAGCCGCTGGAAATAGCCTGACACCGCGCCGATCAGCGTTCCCCCCACGCCGGTTATGAGAACCACCATGACGCCGATCAGCAGCGAGAGATGAGCCCCATGGGTGATGCGCAGAAAGATATCGCGCCCATAGTGATCGGTTCCGAACCAGAACTCGGATGAGGGCGGCCTGAACCGCGTGCGGTAGCTCAATTTCAGCGGATCGCCGGTGAAAAGGAGCGGGCCTGCAAGCGCAAGCAGCGCGACAAGCGCGATGACGACGGCGCCGATCATCAATCCCTTGTGCGAGAGCAGGCGACGCATGCTCCGCCAGGCGCTGCGATGGTCCGCTGCGGCGTGTGCGTCGCCGATCGTCGTCGCGGCGTCAGTCATGCTTCACCCGCGGATCGAGATACGAATAGAGCAGATCGACCAGCAGGTTGACGATCACCATCAGCAGCGCGACGGCGAGCAGCGATCCTTGAATGACGGGATAGTCGCGGCGCAGAATTCCCTGGACAACAAGCTGCCCCACGCCCGGCAGCGAAAAGATCTGTTCGATCACCACCGCCCCGGACAAGGCGACGTTGATGATGATGCCGATCACGGTCACGACGGGAATGAGCACATTCGCCAAGGCGTGCCGGGCCACGACCGTCCGCTCGGCCGCGCCTTTGGCGCGCGCCGTGCGCACATAGTCCTGCTGCAGGACCTCAAGCGTCGTGGCGCGCGTCATTCGCGCAAGAAGAGCAATCTGGAAAACGGCAAGAGCCACCGCTGGAAGAGTGAGCGAGCGGAGGCAGCCGATGACGCTTTCGCTCAGCGGCACATAGCCTCCCGATGGAAGCCAGCCGAGCTGAACGGAGAACAGCAGCACGGCCATGAGGCTGAGCCAGAAGGTTGGAAGGGAGACGCCGACCAGCGCTGCGGTCATGAGCGCCGTATCAGCCCAACGGTTGTGCTTGTAGGCGGCGAGGAGGCCCGCGATCACTCCCACCGGCACGGTCAGAACAAGCGAATAAAGGGTGAGCAGAAACGTGACGGGGAAGCGTTCCGCGATGGCCTGCGCGACGCTTCGCCCAAGCATGTAGGACATGCCCAGATCGAGTCTCATCAGATTCGAGAACCAGATGATGAACTGTTCGGGAAGCGGACGGTTAAGGCCGAGCGTCGAACGCACGGCTTCGATCTGATCGGTCGATGCGTCAGGGCCGGCGATGACCTGCGCCGCGTCGCCCGGAATGATATGAATGAGGCCGAATGCGAGGAGGCTGACCAGCAGAAGAACGGGGAACGCGCCGATCAGCCTCCGGAATGCGTAGGCAAGCATCAAATGGTGTCCGCCGACGTCATCACGCCTTCCAGATATCCCAAAGGCGGACGCCGTCATAAGGCTTGAAATTCTGAATTGACGCCTTCGCCGCCTGCTTGACGCTGCGATCTCCCATTTTCAACTGATACACTTGGCTATTGAGGCGCGTTTCGATGTCCTGCCAGGCTTTTTTCTGATCAGCGGCGCTGGTCGCCGCGAGCAGCCGCCGCCAAGCCGTTTCCATGTCCTCGTCCTCCTTGTAGAAGGACCAGTTGCCGGCTCCGGAAACGAGTCGCTGATACTGAAACGGGCCCAGCAGCGGCTGGATGGCGTAAGCGGTGCTGAAAAGATTGTGTGTGGTCGGGTCGTTGCGGCGCGCATTGGCTCCGGGCCAATCCATCACGTCGAGACGAACCTTCATTCCCACAGCTTTGAGCTGCTCCGACATCACCACCGCGACCTCGCGCAGGGACGGTATGTCGCCGCTGGTGAGAATGACGAGCTCTTCGTCCTTATATCCAGCCTCCGCAAGCAACGCCTTGGCGCGCGCCTGATCTTTACGGTTGTAGACAAGGTCGCTTGCGTTCGCGGGGTAGAACTCGCTGTCCTTGTAGACGAAAGAGGGGTTCAGTGAAAATGCGCCTTCGGTCGCGATTCCCATGATTTCCTCATCGTCGAGCGCGATCTGGATCGCGCGCCGCACCAGGATTTTGTCGGTCGGGCTTTTCTGAACATTGACGGGAACGACGTTGATGCCGCGCGTCTTCTGGTCATAGATTTTGAACTGGCTGTCTTTTCCAAGCCTGTCCGCGGCCTGCACCGGCAATTCATCGAGGATGTCGAACTGTCCGCTTTGCAGGCCCGCCACGCGCGCGCTCGCTTCGGCGACCACGGCGAAAGCGATTTCGTCGAAATAGGCCGTTCGGGCGCCGCCATAGCCGTCGCGTCCGGCGTAGGCCTTGTTGGGCGCATAGTCTGCGAAACGCTTGCCGCGTAGGCGCGTCACGCCGTCCCAATCGACGAAGGAATAGGGGCCCGTCGATATGGGAAGGACCTTGTTAGCCTCTTTGTCGCACTCCTCCGAGGGAATGATCGTCATCGGAGAGGCCGGCGACTTGATCAGTTCGATCCAGCTCGGCGTCGAGGATTTCAGCTCGACGATGAGCGTATGTCGATCGGGGGTCGTCATCCGATCGACATTGGCGAGGCGTGAGCGCTCCGGGCTCACGCGCGCATAGCGCTCGAGAGACCGTTTCGCATCGTCCGCCGTCATCTCCTTGCCGTTGTGGAACGGCACGCCCTTGCGAAGCGCGAACGTGAAAACCCGCGAGTCGGGCGAGATGTCGAGCTTTTCCGCGAGCTGAAGCTGAGGCGAGCCGCGCTCGTCGATGGTGACCAATGTCTCGCACATGTGCATCAGCACGTTGCGGGCGACCTGAGAGCGGGAAAAGTGGGGATCGACTGTTTCCGTCGCGGCGCTCATCGCCACGCTCGCGTTCCCGCCTTTCTTGGGCTGCGGCGTCTGCGCCATCAGACCGGATGGAACGCCAAGCGCCCCAGCCGCCAGACCCGCCGACGCGCGCTGCAGCATGTTCCGCCGTGTCATATCCAGCATTGGTCCGTCCCTCCCGTGATAGAACCGTTTGTTGTCGTATGATTGTATACTGTTTTGCGGGAAGTCAACCCCGACGCTCTTTGCTTCTAAAGCGCGAGCGGGCTTACGAGCGGTCGGCCTTCAAAATAAGCGCGCATGTTGGCCTTCACGAGATCGCATGCGTCGCGCCAGGTTTCTGAGCTGCCGCCGCCACGGTGCGGCATCAGAACCGCGTTCTCTGCGGCGATGAGTTCAGCCGGCACGGACGGCTCATGCTCGAACACATCAAGTCCGGCGCCGAAAATGCGTTTCTCGCGCAGAGCGACGATCAGCGCGCCTTCGTCAATGATGGAGCCTCGCGCGATGTTGACGATGATGCCCGACGATCCAAGAGCGTCGAGAACCTCGGCGTTGACGATGTGTCTTGTTTCATCGCCGCCGGGGCAGGCGACCATGAAAACATCGCAACGCCGCGCCAGCTCGAGCGGGCTGTCGCAATAGGCGTACGGGACATCCTCGCGCGGACGCCGGTTATGATAGAAAACCGGCATATCGAAACCCGCCGCGCGACGGGCGATGGCGAGGCCGATGCCGCCAAGGCCGAGAATGCCGACCGGTCGCCCGAACAATCGCGGCACGAGCGGAAAATCGCCGCCTCCAGACCAGAGCCCCGCGCGCACGAACCGATCGCCTGGAACGACGCTGCGGCCGACCGCGAGGAGGAGAGCGAACGCCATGTCGGCGACGCAACCGTCCGCCACGCCGGGCGTCGTCGTCATCAGGATGCGCCGCTCGCGCAGGGCGTCCACATCCACCCGTTCGAATCCGGCGGCGCCGTGGACTACGAGACGCAGTCTTGGAAGCGCCTCGATGAGAGGACGCCTTAATACGCCGCCGGACGCTACGACTTCGATTCTCTGCGCGACGCCCGTTTCAAGCAGGGAGGGATTGTCGTCAGCGATCCGATGGAGCGTGAAATCTTCAGCCAGACGCTCGACATACCAGTCGGGGCGGCTTCCCACGAGCAATACTTCCGGCTTCGCCATTTCCTTCTCCACTTGACCAATATGCGCGCACAGTTATTGTATAATCGTATACTATAACGGATGAACGCAAGCGCAAAGACGCTCGCGGCAGAGGAATTGACGTGCCGGCGGCCCCGCTTCTGCTCGTGAGATTGCGAGACGGGCGGGGCGTCGATTTTTTGCGGCCCGCCCGACAAAAAAGAGCTTGGATTTCGCTCGCCCGGGCGGTGAACCGGATCGCATGTGAGCGGGCGGCCTTCCCATGCAGGGCGAACGGCATACGAAAGGGCCGGGATTGAACGAATTCTCCTACGCGCAGCCTTATCCTTCGCGCCGCGTTCCTGTGATGGCGCGCAACATCGTGGCGACGTCGCAACCGCTCGCCGCGCAGGCGGGCATGACGATGCTGATCAAAGGCGGAAACGCCGTTGACGCGGCGATCGCCGCCGCCATGACCCTGACCGTCGTGGAACCCACCGCCAACGGTCTCGGCGGCGACGCTTTTGCAATGGTTTGGGATGGCGCGACGCTGCATGGCCTGAATGGCTCTGGCCGATCTCCGGCGGGCTGGACGCCCGAACGCTTCGCGGGGCGGGCGGCGATGCCGGAGACGGGATGGGACAGCATCACCATTCCCGGCGCGGTCTCGGCGTGGGCCGCGCTGTCGCAGCGCTTCGGCCGATTGCCGTTCGAGGCTCTCTGCCAGCCGGCGATCTCCTATGCGCGCGACGGCTTCCCGGTTTCGCCGACCATCGCCCGCGCCTGGGGAGCAGGCGCGGCGCAACTATGCGGCCAGCCCGGATTTCGCGCGACTTTCATGCCCGGCGACCAGCCGCCCAAACCCGGCGAGATTTTCAAGAACGCGCCGCAAGCGCGAAGTCTCGAAGCGATCGCAGCGACGAAGGGCGAGGCGTTCTACCGGGGCGAAATCGCGCGCGCCATCGCAGAGGATGCGGCCCGGCATGGCGCGGCGCTTTCGCTGGAAGATATGGAAGCGCATGCGGTCGAATGGTGCGATCCCCTTTCAATGTCCCTCCACGGCGCTGATCTCGTGGAGCTGCCGCCAAACGGGCAGGGGATCGCCGCGCTTATCGCTCTCGGCATCCTGAAACACACGGAGATTCTGACTCTGGATCCTGACAGCGCAGAGTCGATCCATCTCCAGATCGAAGCGATGAAGCTGAGCTTCGCCGACGTCTATCGTTTCATCGCCGATCGCGAGGCGATGATGATGACGCCAACCGCGCTGCTCGATCCCGCCTATCTCGCCGGCCGCGCGGCGCTCATCGACCGCCGGCAGGCGAGGGTTCCGATCGCAGGCGCGCCGAAACTCGGCGGAACGGTTTATGTTGCCGCCGCCGACGCAGCCGGCATGATGGTGTCGCTCATCCAGTCGAATTATGGCGGTTTCGGCTCCGGCGTCGTCGCATCGGGCGTCGGGGTTCATTTCCAGAACAGAGGCTCCGGCTTCAGCCTCGACGCGTCTCATCCCAATTGCGTCGGGCCTCGCAAGCGCCCGTTTCACACCATCATTCCTGGCTTCCTCATGAAGGACGGCGCGCCGCTCATGAGTTTCGGCGTCGTCGGCGGTCCGATGCAGCCGCAGGCGCATATCCAGATCGTGCTGCGCATCCTTGCTGCTCGCCAGAATCCTCAGAGCGCGATTGATGCGCCACGCTGGCGCATCATCGAAGGAAGGAAGGTGGTTGTGGAATGGGCGACGCCGGACGCTGTCGTGGAACAACTCTCCAGGCTTGGGCATGACGTTCGGCGCGAAGCGCCGGCCGATTCCTTCGCCTATGGCTGCGCGCAAGCGATCCATCGGCTGCCCGACGGATATGTCGCCGGGTCGGACAGCCGTCGCGACGGCGTTGCGATCGGCTTTTAGCCGCGGGCTCGGCCGAACGGCGTTGATGTGAGGCTCAAGCGGCGATTGTTCGCGGCGATCGCGCATGCCTCTTCATGAAGAATAGGCGGGACGCGCCGTCGCGTATCCAGCGCTGATCAGTTTTCCAACTCGAAGCTGCAAGGTAAAAGCATTTTAACATCAAGCCGCTACTCCTTCACCGCGCCGGTCAGCGACGACACGTAATATTCCACGAAGAAGGAATAGAGCAGGGCGACAGGGATCGAGCCGAGCAGGGCGCCCGCCATCAGCGAGCCCCAGTGATAGACGTCGCCCTCCACGAGCTGCGTCAGCACCGCCACCGGCACCGTCTTCTTCTCCGCCGACTGAATGAAGGCGAGCGCGTAGATGAACTCGTTCCACGACAGCGTGAAGGCGAAGATGCCGGCCGAGATCAGCCCCGGCACCGCGAGCGGCAGTGTGATGCGGCGCAGGATCTGCAGGCGCGTCGCGCCGTCGATCATCGCGCATTCCTCGAGCTCGTAAGGGATCGACTTGAAATAGCCGATCAGCAGCCAGGTGCAGAACGGGATGAGGAAGGTCGGGTAGGTCAGGATCAGCGCCAGCGGCGAGTCGAACAGGCCGAACTGGAAGATCAGCGTCGCCAGCGGAATGAACAGGATCGAGGGCGGCACCAGATAGGCGAGATAGATCGCAAGCCCGACATAGGCCGAGCCTTTGAAACGCAGCCGCTGGATCGCATAGGCGGCGAGCACGCTGGCGACGAGCGAGATGGCGGTCGAGACGACCGCGACCATCATCGTGGTCCACAGCCATTGCGGATAATCCGTGTCGAACAGCAGTTTCTTGACGTTGGCGAGCGTGGGGGAGGAGACCCAGAACGGATTGTACTGCTTGTAATTGTAAAGCTCCGCGTTCGATTTGAACGAGGTGATCGCCATCCAGTAAAACGGGAACAGCAGCACGAACACGAACAGCGCCAGCGGCAAGTAGATCGTGATCCAGCGCTTGAGCGCGGAATCCCACGAGATGACGCCGACGCGCTCGGGATCGACCGCCGCCGGACGGTCGGTGACGGCGGCGTCAGTCATTGCCTTCTCCCTGCTGCCATTTTCTCCGGGCCAGCGCGAAATAGCTGAACAGGGTGGCGAGGATCAGGAAGGGGATCATCACGACCGCGATCGCCGCGCCTTCGCCGAGCTGGCCGCCTGGAATGCCGCGCTGGAACGCGAGCGTCGCCATCAGATGCGTCGAATTCACCGGGCCGCCGCGCGTGATCGCATAGACGAGCTGAAAATCGGTGAAGGTGAACAGCACGGAGAAGGTCAGCACCACCGCGAGGATCGGCATGAGCATCGGCATAGTGACATGGCGGAAGCGCTGCCAGGCGTTGGCGCCGTCGAGCATCGCCGCCTCATAGAGCGAGGGCGAGATGGTCTGCAGACCGGCCAGCAGGCAGATCGCGACAAAGGGGATGCCGCGCCAGATGTTGGCGGCGATCAGCGACCAGCGCGCGTGCCAGGGCGTGCCGAGGAAGTCGATGTAACTGTCGCGCCAGCCGAGCACGTCGACGAGCACATAGGAGATGATGGAGAACTGCGGATCATAGATCCACCAGAAGGCGATGGCCGACAGCACCGTCGGCGTGATCCAGGGGACGAGGATGATCGCGCGCAGGAGCGCCTTGAACGGGACGTGATGGTTGAGCAGCAGCGCCAGCCACAGGCCGAGCGCGAACTTCCCGATGGTCGCGACCACCGTGTACAGCACCGTGTTGCCGACCGACATGAGAAACACGCGGTCCTGCAGCAGGGATTCGAAATTCTCGAAACCGATGAAGACGCCGCCTCGGCCTATGCGCGCGTCGGTGAAGGCGAGCCAGATTCCGAGGCCGAGCGGATAGGTGAGAAACACCATCAGAAGCCCGATCGCCGGGGTCAGGCATAGCGCGATCAGGAAGGGTTTCGAGTCGAAAAGGCGCGCGAGCCAGCTCGCTCTCGGCTCGCTCGCGCTCCATGAATCTGCGGTGGCGGTCATCTTGGCTCAGTTTCTAATGTGATGTTGCGGTCGTGCGCCGCTGATGCGGTTTCATGAGCCCCTCGCCCGGCCGACGCTGTCACGTCGGCCACCCTCTCCCCGCCAAAGCGGGGGAGGGACAGCATCGGCGCGCGCCTGCAGTCCGATGCAAGGTGAGGGGGATTGCGGCCGTCTAACGAGCGCGGGCGAAGACGTCGCTTCGCCGCGCGGACCAACTCACGCCCGATAATAACGCTTGGCGCGCCGCTCGGCCTCCGCCGCGGCGTCTTCCGGCGTCGCCTGTCCGGAGCAGGCGGAGGCGACCATCTGCACCATCACATATTCGGCGTTCACCGCGCCGGTCGCCTCGGTGATCGGCCCCTTGTAGCCGTACCAGAGCGCGTTCTCCATCGTGTCGCGATAGAGCGTGATCTTGGGATCGCTCTCCCACACCTTGCTCTTGGCGTAGGCCTTGAGCGGCTGCGCCCAGTAGCCGAAGCAGCCCGTCAGCCATTTGTCGTACTGATCCTGATCCATCATCCACTGCAGATAGGCCTTGGCGGCGTTCGGATATTTGCTGTGCTTGAACACCATGGCGTTGACGACGAGCGCCGTTTCGGTCGAGCGCCCCGCCGGGCCGATCGGCATGCGGGCGTGGTTGAGATCGGCGCCGATCTTCGCGGTCTCCGCGTCCTTCGCGTTCTTGATCGAGAAATAGAGCGAGACGCCGTTCTGCGTCAGGCCGATCTCGCCGGCCGTCAGCGCCTTGTTGTTGCTCGTGTCGTTCCAGGACAGCGTGCCGGGAATGAAGGTCTGGTAAAGTTCCCTCCCGTATTTCAGCGCCGCGATCGTCTCCTTGCTGTTGATCGAGACCTTGCCCTTCTCGTCGACCATGAACCCGCCATGCGCCCAGACGAGCCAGTTGCAGAAGGAGTTGCCGTCGCCGACCGCGTTGCCGAGGGCGAAGCCAGAGGGATGATTGTTCTTCTTGAGCGCCTGACAGAGCTTGAGGAATCCGTCGAGGTCCTTCGGCACGCCGTTAAAGCCCGCTTCTTTCACCCAGCTCTCGCGATAGACGGCCGGCCCGCCCGATCCGCCCATGGGAATGCAGATCCACTGGTTCGTGCCGTTCTTTTTGCCGTACAGTTCTGCGAGCGGATACCAGCCGCCATATTTGTCGCCGAGATAGCCGGCGAGGTCGGTCAGATCCACCAGCTTGTCGGCGTAAAGATGCGGGTCGTCCGTCCAGCCGACGATCACGTCGGGCCCCGCGCCGGTGTTGGCGGAGACCGCCGTTTGCGGACGCAAATCCTCCCACCCCGCGAAGTCCACCCGCACCGGAATGCCGGTGGCTTTCGTGAACGCCTCGGAATTCTCGCGGAAAATCGCTTCGTCCGGATCGACGAACTTGGTCGGCCGCAACACCCGCAGCGTCGCGCCCTTCTCGGGCGTGAACTTGCCGCCGCCCTGCGCCAGCGCGCCGCTTGAAATCAGATGCGGCGCGGCGACCGCTCCCGCGCCGGCGAGCAAAATCCTGCGTCTTGAATATGACATGAGCGCCTCCTCCATTCGCGGACGGCTCTCGGAAGGACGCCGTCTCCCGGCCTCCCTCGGGAGACCGCGACCTCATTGGGTCGCGGCGAGGCTAACAGATTGTCGGTCGAGTCCAAGGCGCGAGCCCCCCCAAAAATAGGCGTCGGCCAAAAAATCAGCGCGTGAGTCGGTAGACTTTCGTCTGAAAAAGATGCTGCGCCGCAGCGGGTTTTGATGGTGCGCTGCGGCGCTCAGGTCACTTTTCGACGCGCTCTTTCTCCTTCTTTGTGAGTTTGCGGTCAGTAAGAATTTTCTCCTCGCGTGGCGGCGGCGGAACGCCAGCGCCCGGCGGAATGATGTCCTCCGCTGCGGGAATGGTGGCCGCCGGCGGATCGCTCGCCGGGAAGGAATCCTCCAGCCCGGTCTCAAGATGCTCGTCGATCTTTTTTTCGATTTTGGTCTTTTTGCCGGAGTCTTTCTTCGCGGCGGTCGCGCTTGCTGTCATCTCGCCCTCCTGAGAGCTTCATCAGCTTCGTCTCAGGAAGAACCCCCTGCATGCGCGCCTGTTCCCCGGTTGGGCTGATACCTCCGCAGCCGCAGGTCCAGGTCCGTCAGTCGGCGCCCATAGATCATATCGAGACGGAAATCTTGGGTTGACGTTGCGGCGGGCCGGGGAGGAGCCGGGTCGGGCCTTGACCGGTGAAGCGTCCGAGGGCGCCAGTTGAAAGGTTTGCCCCCACGTTTCCTGCAGCCGTTCGTTTTTTTCAACTTGGGCCGAGATTGCGAATTCTTGGGAATAACAGTTCGGCGCCATGCGGCGCACGGCTGACATGCAGGAAATGCGTTTCTGCCGGCGAATTCGGCACAACCTAAAAATTGCAGATTTTTCAGTATCTTATTATACATCAAGGGCTGCTTGCGGATCGGCGCCGGACGTAAAGGACGGCGTTTCTGGGTTAATTCCGCTTGAAATTAAATGAAACGCAACCAGCGGCGGCCATTTTATGGGCATGCTCGCCGTCCGGTGGGCGGAACGCCGTGGGATGATGTTCAAAGCGAAGGATCGAAGCACGAGCGACATACCTCCTGAGGTGTACGTCGCCCTCGTGGATTCGCTCTATTCTGATCTCCCTTTCTTCACGATGGGAGTGTTTGTGGCGCTCGCAGGCGCGCTCGCGGGCGCCTGGCTCACGGGCGATGCGCTGCTTTACGTCTGCGCCGCCGCCATCGCGGGCATCGGTTTTCTGCGCGGAATCCATATCCTGGCCTACCGGCGCCGCGCCTTGAGAGGGCTGGACGTCGAAGCGGCCCATCGCTGGGAGGTCGCCTACGAGATAGGAACCAGCGCCTATGTGCTCGTCCTTGGCGGCGCATGCTTCATCTCGTTCTACATGGTCAAGGATCCGCGCGCCGGCCTGCTCAGCCTCGCGGTGGCGCTCGCCTACATTGTCGGCGTCACGGGACGGAACTTCGGCAGCAAGCGGCTCGTCTGGCTCCAGCTCGTGCTGATGGGCGTCCCGATGGTCGCCGGGCTTATCCTGAGCGGCGAGCCGGCCGCGATCGCGATCGGCTGCTTCCTGGTGCCTTTCCTGCACGGCTCGATGCGCGTGTGCGACCGCCTGCGGAACACGCTGTTCGACGCTGTGATCGCGACCCGCGACGTGCAGCTTCTGGCCGACCGTTTCGACACCGCGCTCAACAACATGCCGCACGGCCTCGCCATGTTCGATGCGGACGGGCGGGTGCTCGTGCTCAACCGGCGATGGGTCGAGATCACGAGCGTCGATCCGGCGGTGCGGCGAGACGCATGGACGGTCGACGAACTGGTGCGCGAGTACGGAGAGCGGGGGATCCTGGACGACCACAACCTCGGCACGCTCAGCCGCGCATTCACCGAAAGCCTCGGCGGCGGTGAAACCCTTCGCCTGGCGCTGGACAACAACGACCATAGTTTTGAGCTGACGTTCCAGCCCATGAGGGGCGGCGGCGCCGTCGTCGTGCTCGAGGACGTGACCGCGAAGAAACTGGCCGAGGCGCGCCTCGCGCATATGGCGCGTTATGACGCCCTGACGGGACTTCCGAACCGCGTGCGCTTCCAGGAGCGTCTCGACACGGTGATCAGCGGGCGCCGGGCGGACGATTCCTTCTGCGTGATGTTCGTCGACATCGACCGCTTCAAGCAGATCAACGACACGATGGGGCACGCCTCCGGCGACGCGTTGCTCTTTGAAGCGGCCGGACGTCTGCGCAACGTGGTGCGCGACATCGACACGGTCGCGCGTTTCGGCGGCGACGAATTCGTCGTACTCCAGTCGCCGTGCCGCGATCACAAGGAAGCGGCGGCGATGGCTTCGCGCATCATCCAGGCGCTTTCTGAGCCTTATGACATCGAGGGAACCCAGGTGGTCGCCGGCGCATCGGTCGGCATCGCGATGGCGCCGCAGGATGGAGAAACCGCCGATCTGCTGCTGAAGAACGCTGATATGGCGCTCTATCGCGCGAAAGCGAACGGACGCGGCATCTTCTGCTTCTTCGAAAGCGACATGGACACGCGGGCGCAGGCCCGTCGCACCCTCGAGAGCGATCTGCGCCGCGCCATCGCGAACGGCGACCTGACGCCCTATTATCAGCCGCTCTACAGTATCCGCGAAGACAAGATCACGAGCTGCGAAGCGCTGCTGCGCTGGCCGCATCCGACCCGCGGCATGGTGTCGCCCGGCGAATTCGTTCCGGTGATCGAGGACATGGGGCTGATCGGAGAGGTCGGCGCCCAGACGCTGCTGAAAGCATGCCGGGAGTGCGTGACTTGGCCGCATGGCGAGCGGGTCGCCGTCAATGTTTCGTCAAGTCAGATTCATCGCGGCGACATCATTGCGAGCGTCGAGGACGCGCTGCTCCGTTCCGGTCTTCCCGGCTCGCGGCTTGAGCTTGAGATCACGGAATCGGCGTTCCTCGCCGATACCGACAACACGCTGCTGATCCTTCGCCGGTTGCGCGAAATGGGCGTGCGCATCTCGCTCGACGATTTCGGCACCGGCTATTCGAGCCTCAGCTATCTGCACAGTTTCCCGCTCGACAAGGTGAAGATTGATCGGTCATTCCTGCGCGATGTCGATCATGATCGCCGGTCGCTGAATCTCCTGCGCGGCGTGCTGCGTCTCAGCTCGGAGCTCGGACTTTCCGTGGTCGTCGAAGGCGTGGAGACGCTGGAGCAGCTTCACATCATATCCGCCGACGGATATGTGGATGAGGCGCAGGGATTTCTGTTCAGTCCGGCGCTGCCGGCGCCGCAGATTCGGGCGCTCATCGGCGACCAGCGCGCCGTCTTCGCCCGCGTCGCCTAGCAATCGTCATAAAACATTCACATCGCGGCGCGGCCTTGACGTTAGGTCGTTAACGAAGATTAAATCAAATGCTTTACGCGCATTAACCTTTTGTTAGTCATGTCTCCGGACGCAGGGGCACTGGACGACATGAGCGGCGCGGCGCAGTTGAAAACGGATGATTTCGCGAAGCGGATGATCGATTTCACCGCTCGGCTTGATTGTCGCGTAGCGAAAACGGCGGATGAGAGAGAGGAGATTTTCAGTCTCCGTTACGAGGCTTATCTCCGCGAGGGCAGCATCGAGGCGAATCCGAGCAAGCTGTTCAAGGATCGGTATGACGATCTGCCCAACGCCTGGATTTTCGGATGCCGCCTCGACGGCCGCCTCGTGAGTTCGTTGCGGGTGAGCGTCGCGTCGCCGCAGCACCCTGCTTCGCCGTCGATCTCGGTCTTCCACGATGTGCTCGCGCCTGAGATCGATACGGGCAACATCATCATCGATCCCACGCGATTCGTGGCGCACCCGCTGTTTGGGCGGGAGTATCCGATGCTGCCGCAGGCGACGGCGCGCCTGCCTTTCGTGGCCTGTGAGCATTTCAACGCCGATATCGGACTGGCGGCGTGCCGGGAGGAGCATCGGGCTTTCTACAAGCGGCTGTTCTTCCTCGACCAGGTCGGCTCGCCGCGTCCCTATCCGCCGCTGACCAAGCCGATCGCGCTGCTGCGCTTCGACTATCGCGCGGTCCGCGAAAGAGTTCTCGCGCGCCATCCGTTCCTCGCCTCGACCCCCGGCGAGCGCGAGCGCCTGTTCGGCCCCGCGCCGGCGCGCGTGGTGCCGCGTCTCCTTCCGGCCGCGCGAGCCCGCGCCGTTCCGTCCCGTACGCCGTCCGCCGAACCGTTTCGCATCAACGCTGCGTGACGCTGGGGGCGGCCGCCGGCGGAAACCCTTCCTTGACGGCGCGCCGGCCAGTCGCCTAAGAGGCGCGCGCCGGGCGCGTAGCTCAGCGGCAGAGCACTCCCTTCACACGGGAGGGGTCACAGGTTCAATCCCTGTCGCGCCCACCATTTCTTTTCCCGAGAAATCTCAATCATCTGGCGGCCTTTGGTCGCCTGCCGGTTGAACTTGCGCCCGCCCGCCGCTCTCGCGCCGCTTAGGCGCTGGCGTCAATTTTCCTGGTGAAACACCCCGCAGCCAACGCGGACTCGCGTCCGCGCGGCAGGAGCGACATTTTCAGGCCGCGGCCTTCTTGAAGTTTTCCGCCGCCTTGTCCCAGTTCACGACGTTCCACCAGGCGGCGATATAGTCGGCGCGGCGAGACTGGTGCTTGAGATAATAAGCGTGTTCCCAGACATCGACGCCGATCACCGCGCCCTTCGCCTGCAACTCCATGTGCGGCGTGTCCTGATAGGGCGTGTTCACCACGGCGAGCTTCTTGTCCTTGTCGACGACAAGCCAGGCCCAGCCTGACCCGAACCGGCCGAGCGCCGAGGCCGCCAGCCTTTCCTTGAACTTGCCGAAATCTCCGAACGCGGCGTCGACGGCCGTCTTCAGCTCTCCTGTCGGCGCTTTCGCTCCGCCGGGCGTCATCAGCTCCCAGAAATAGGTGTGGTTCCAGTGACCGCCCAGATTGTTGCGGACGGCTGTGCGGATGGCTTCCGGCACGGAAGAGAGATGGGAGAGCGTCTGCTCGATCGGCGCCTTCGCGACGTCGCCGAGCTGGGCGCCGAGCGCATTGAGGTTATTCACATAGGTCTGGTGGTGGTTCATGTGATGGATGCGCATCGTCGCGGTGTCGATATGCGGCTCCAGCGCCTCATAGGCGTATCCCAGCGGCGGCAGCTTGAACGGCGCATCGCTCTGCGCGCGCGCAGAGCGGGCGAAACCCGCGCCCGCGATCGCCCCGACGCCTGCGGCGCCCACCCCCCCGATAATCATGCGCCTGTCCATGCCGTTCTCCTGACCCTGTCGGAAGCAGGAGCGTGATATGGAACCGCGGCGTGAAAAGGGCGGCCGCAGCCGCCCTCGACCCTATCTCGCCGGCGTTTCCGCGCTCAGGTCTCGGACGAATTCTCCGAACTGGCCGGCGCCGCCTGCCGGGGGCGCTCCGCGCGCTCGAAACGCTGGAAGCGGACAGGTCTGTCGGGGCGCTCCTCGGCGTTGTCGCCCTGGATGAAACGCGGCAGCCGGTCGGGCCGCTCCTGACGCTCGCCCGGATCCCGCCCGATGCGGTCGATCAGGCGGCTGATGTCGATGAACTCGTCCGCCTGCCGGCGCAGGTCGTCGGCGACCATCGGGGGTTGGGTGGTGATCGTCGACACGACCGAGACCCGCACGCCCTTGCGCTGCACGGCTTCGACCAGCGGCTTGAAATCGCCGTCGCCCGAAAACAGCACCATGTTCGTGATGTGAGGGGCCATCTCGAGCGCGTCGACCGCGATCTCGATGTCCATGTTGCCCTTCACCTTACGCCGGCCGGTGGAGTCGACATATTCCTTCGCCGGTTTGGTGACGACCCGGTAGCCGTTATAGTCGAGCCAGTCGACGAGCGGGCGGATCGAGGAATATTCCTGATCCTCGATCAGAGCGGTGTAGTAATAGGCGCGGACAAGCGTCCCGCGCGACCTGAATTCATTCAGCAACCGCCTGTAATCGATATCGAAGCCAAGCGTTTTAGTCGTCGCGTAAAGGTTAGCGCCATCGATGAACAATGCGATGCGTTCGTTTTGCGTCATGATTTCTCGTTATGGATCGTTCGGCATGATCGCCCGCCACCGTCCTGATCGACGACCGCAAACGAGCCATTGCAAATCGCCCCCAATAGCCATTTATTTGTTTTGAACGCTTCCGGGCAGGCGAAGTCAAGGCGACCGTAAGGTCAGCTCCTGCCGCTCCGCCCGGATTTTCGAGCGGGAAGAGGCGTGTTGCGCGGGGCGGCGAAGCGTTGTATTGCCCGGCTAATCCCTCATCAGCGATCCCCCGAACAGCCGAGGTCGTCCTATGGCTCGCGTCACCGTTGAAGATTGCGTCGACAAGGTCGACAACCGATTCGAGCTGGTCCTTCTGGCCAGCCATCGCGCCCGCATGATCTCGCAAGGGGCCGCGATCGCGGTTCCCCGGGACAACGACAAGAACCCTGTCGTGGCGCTGCGCGAGATCGCGGACGAGGCGGTGACGCCTGAGGATCTCAAGGAAGAGCTGATCCATTCGCTCCAGAAATATGTCGAGGTGGACGAGCCCGAGGCGGAAGCGGTTCCGCTCATCGGGGCGGCGCCTGCGGCGGCGGCCGTGGTCAGCGGCGGCGACGATTCCGACGTTCAGTTCGACAAGATGACCGAGGAAGACCTGCTGCGCGGCCTCGAAGGGCTGGTGCCGCCGTCCGACCGGGACACGGATGAAGAATAAGCCGCCTCGATGCGGACGACAGGCCGGCCTCAGCGCCGGCCTTTCTTTTTTGGAAACCGCAAGGTCGACAGCCGCTTGGCGCCATGCGCGAAGGCGACAATATTAGCATTCCCATGAATGCTGTCGCTATCGCTTCTGAACGGCGCCCGATGATGCGCCAGTTCGAACTCGTCGAACGGGTCAAGAGCTACAATCCAGACGCCGACGAGGCGCTTCTCAACCGCGCCTACGTCTACGCCATGCAGGCGCACGGCGCCCAGAAGCGGGCGTCCGGCGATCCCTTTTTCGCTCATCCGCTCGAAGTCGCCGCGATCCTGACCGAGCTGAAGCTCGACGACGCGACCATCGTCGCGGCGGTGCTGCATGACACGATCGAGGACACCGCCGCCACCCGTGAGGAGATCGATCACCTGTTCGGGCCGAAGATCGGCGCGCTGGTCGACGGCCTCACCAAGATCAAGAAGCTCGACTTCGTCTCGACCAAGGCCAAGCAGGGGGAAAATTTCCGCAAGCTGCTTCTCGCGGTGGCGCAGGACGTGCGGGTGCTGCTGGTCAAGCTGGCCGACCGGCTGCACAACATGCGCACGCTGCACTACGTGCCGGAAGAGAAACGCAAGCGGATCGCCGAGGAAACGCTCGACATCTATGCGCCGCTGGCGGGCCGCATGGGCATGCAGGGCATGCGCGACGAGCTGGAGGATCTGGCTTTCCGGCATCTGCTGCCCGAGGCGCATGCGATGATCAGCCGGCGGCTCGCCGAAGTGACGGAGCGCAGCGGGAAAATCATCCAGACCATCGAGCGCGATGTGATGACGCTGCTGCGCGAGCGCGGCGTGCCCTGCGAGGTGAAGGGCCGGCGCAAGCAGGGCTATTCGATCTGGCGCAAGATGGAGCGCAAGAGCATCTCCTTCGAACAGCTCTCCGACATCTTCGGCTTCCGCGTCATCGTCGAGCGCGTGGAGGACTGCTATCTGGCGCTCGGCGTCGTGCATACGCGGTGGCCGATGGTGCCGGGCCGGTTCAAGGACTACATCTCGACGCCGAAGCAGAACGACTATCGCTCCATCCATACGACGGTGATCGGACCCGGGTCGCAGCGCGCCGAGCTCCAGATCAGGACGCGGACCATGCACCGCATCGCAGAGTACGGCATCGCGGCGCACGCCCTCTACAAGGACGGGCTGGACTCCGTCGTCGGCGGGGGGCTCGAGCAGGAAAGCCTCGCCTATCAGTGGCTGAAGCGGACCGTGGCGCTGCTCACCGAGGAGGACAATCCGGACGAATTCCTCGAGCACACGAAGCTCGAGCTGTTTCACGACCAGGTCTTCTGCTTCACCCCGAAAGGGCGACTCATCGCCCTGCCGCGCGGCGCGACGCCGATTGATTTCGCCTATGCGGTCCATACCGGGCTCGGCAACTCCGCGGTTGGCTGCAAGGTCAATGGCGGCACCGCGCCGCTGATCTCAGAGCTTTCCAACGGCGACGAGGTGGAGATCATCAGCGCGCCCGGTCAGTCGCCGCCGGCGGCGTGGGAATCGCTCGTCGTCACCGGCAAGGCGCGGGCGGCCATCCGCCGCGCGACGCGCTCGGCGGTGCGGCGGCAATATGCCGGGCTGGGACGACAGATCGTCGAGCGGGCGTTCACCCGCGCGGACAAGGCTTACGCCGACGAGAAGGTGAAAGCGTCGCTGCCGCGTCTCGCCCGCAGCTCGATCGAGGATGTCTTCGCCGCGGTGGGGCGCGGGGAAATGGCGTCGAACGACGTGCTGAAGGCCGTCTATCCCGGTCTCATCGCCGAGGCGAAGCCCGCCGGCGCGCCGGAATCGGGCTCAAGGCAGGCGCGACCAGCGAAAACCGGAACGGCGAAGCGCGCCGGCAAGGGGGGAGTCGGGGCGATCCCGATCACGGGCCTCGAAGAGGACCTGCCGGTGAGATTCGCGCCCGACGGCGGCGCGGTGCCCGGCGACCGGATCGTCGGCATCCTCAACCCCGGCGACGGTATCACGATCTATCCGATCCAGTCGCCGGCGCTCGCCGCGTTCGAGAACGAGCCCGATCGCTGGCTGGACGTGCGCTGGGACGTCGAGGGCGCGCGCGGGCGGCGCTTCCCGGCGCGAATCGCGCTCCAGAGCGTCAACGAGCCCGGTTCGCTCGCGCAGGTGACCTCGATCATCGCGGAGCATGACGGCAACATCGACAACATCGAAATGCGGCGGCCGGCGCCCGATTTCACCGACCTGACCATCGACCTGACGGTCTGGGATCTCAAGCACCTCAACGCGATCCTGTCGCAGCTTCGCGCGCGGCCGGTCATCAACCGCGCCGAGCGGGTGAACGGGTGACATTCCGTTCGCTGGCGAAGCGCTTCGTTCACGCCTCGCCGCAGTCCTCCTTGGCGGCGGGACGTTAGGGGAGTAGGTTGACGTTTCCCCCCCTGGCTGGCGATTAGCGGCGAATGACGTTCGTGTTGCCGAAGACATGCTCCATGCAGGCGCCCGGCCGCCGGTTTCCCGGTTTGATCGCTGCGGCCCTGGCGGCGGCTCTGCTCTGTCCGGCGTCCGCCCTGGCGCAGGCGCAGCCCGCCGCGCGGCAGACGGCGATGGACGCCCTGAAGAAGCGCCCATGGTACGGGTCGTTCCGGGCGGTGGTCGAAGAGGTGAACGCGCTCGGCCGCTCCCGAATCGACTCCGCGTTCGGCGACATCTGGTCCGAGGACGAGGCGCTGGCCGAGGCGGAGCGCCGGATCGAGAACGGCGCCCGGGAGGGCAGGCCGGCGACCAGCGGCGCGATCGGCGACGCCATCGACCTCAGCAGCTCCACCGTGATGTGGCGCGCCGGATGCTTCGCGGCGCTGGTCCAGCGGCCGGAGTTCCGCCAGCAGGCGGCGCAGCTCGCCGCCCTCAAGGTCGACAGCCTCACGCCGGAGCCGTTCCGGTCGGCGGTCAAGGATTATGCGGTCGGTCCGTGCGAATCGCCGCAGAACGTCGCCGCGAGGAATTTCGATCCGCGTCGCGCCTATGACGGCGGCAAGGCGCTGATGAACAACGCCGCCGCGCTGGGCACGATGCGGCCGCTCGCCCGTTTCCTCGACGAGCGCGGCCTGCTCAAGCCCGCCCCCGTCGATGACGGGACCAAGGCGGCGCGAGAAAGCGTCGAGGCGGATTTCCGGCGCTTCGACGCGCTTTATGACGGGCACGCCGATCTTCTGCGCAACTATCGCTCGCTGTTCGCCGACTACTGCCCGACCGATCAGCGCTTCTGCGCGATGCGCGAACTGCTCGATTCCTGGGGTCGGACGGACCGGTACTGCGACGACGTCACGCGCTACGTCGCGACCTATTACGGCGACGTCGCCAAGCGGGATTATCTGTCCGGCGCGGAGAATGACGGGCTGAACCGGGCCTGGGAGGCCTATCACCTGAAATTCGCGCCGGCCTGCCTCACGCTTACGAAGCGCCGGGATCTCGCGCCCCTGGTCTCGCGTCGGCTCGACATCGTGACGACGATGTTCTCCGCCGATCCCAAGGTGCTCGGCGACAATGGCGTCGCCCGCATCCGCGACGCGCTGAAGGCGTTCGAGACCGACGGACAGACGCAGGCGCGGGCCGAGGAGCGCATCCGGGCCTATCGCGTCGCCAGCGGGCTCGATCGACAGGTCGCCTCGATCAATACCGGCAATGCCGGGACCGTCGCGACCGACGCCGATCTGACGACGCCCGGCCAGCCTTCCGATGAGGAACTGCGGGAATCCGGCACCTCGGCGACGGAACGCTCCCTGCGTCTCGGACGGGCTGAAATCCTCGACATTCAGGAGCGGCTGGCCGCGATCGGCGGCGTCGTCACGGTGGCGGGCTCAATGACGCAGAACACGCGGGCCGCGATCCGTTCCTGGCAGGGCGCGGTCGGGCTCGAACCGACCGGTTTCCTGACGAAGGCCCAGTTCGACCTGCTGAAAATCCGGACCCAGGATCGCTGGCTGCAATGGCGCGCCACGCGCGAGGCCGTGGCCGAGCCCGTCGAAGCGCAGCCGCGGCGGCAGGCGCGCCGTCCGCCGCGGCGCGCGGTGAGGGACGAGGGATATATCCGCCCCGGACGCGGAGACGGCTTCTACAGCGACATCCCCGGCGCCATCCCGGCCTATCGCTGGCGGTAGAAACGGTTTGCGTCACGGCGTCAGGCGTGACACAGACCCGCCGCCCAAAAGGACCGCGACTGATATGACCGAGGACGAAGCGCTCGCCGAATTCCGCGACGCCGGCGCACTGCTTGAAGGCCATTTCATCCTGTCGTCGGGCCTGCGCAGTCCGGTCTTCCTCCAGAAGATGTTCGTGTTCATGGACCCGACACGCACCGAGCGCCTCTGCCGCGCGCTGGCCGAGAAGGCGCGGGCGGCCTTCGGCCCGATCGACATCGTCGTATCGCCAGCGGTCGGCGGCATCGTTCCCGGCTATGAGACGGCCCGGCATCTCGGCGCCAAGGCGATCTTCGTCGAGCGCGAGAACGGCGAGTTCACGCTCCGGCGCGGGTTTGAAATTCCCGAGGGCGCGCGGGTTCTGATGGTCGAGGACATCATCACCACCGGCCTGTCGTCGCGGGAGTGCCTCGCCGCGATCCGCCGCCATCCGGGCGAGTTGGTCGGCGCCGCCTGCCTGATCGACCGTTCCGGCGGCAGGGCCGACATCGGCGCGCCGCGCGTCTCGCTGGTGACGCTCGATATTCCCAATTACGCGCCCGGGGACGTGCCGCCGGAGATGGCGGCGCTGCCGGCGGTGAAGCCGGGCAGCCGCGGCCTCGCTCAGAAAACGGGCTGAGCGGCTTCGCGGATGATCATCGGCGTCGGCTCCGATCTCTGCGACATCCGCCGGATTGAGAAATCGCTGGCCCGTTTCGGCGACCGTTTCATCGACCGCATCTACACCGCAGGCGAGCGCGCGCGCTCGGAGCGCCGCCATGCGATCCGCGGACCGTCCTACGCCCGCCGCTTCGCCGCCAAGGAGGCGTGCGCCAAGGCGCTGGGCACGGGTTTCCGGAAGGGCGTGTTCTGGCGCGATCTGGAGGTGGTGAATCTGCCGTCGGGACAGCCGACGATGCGGCTTCACGGCGCCGCCGCCGAGCGCCTCCGCGCGATCACGCCGCCGGGGTGCGAGGCGGTGATCCATGTCAGCCTGACCGACGAACCGCCCATGGCGCAGGCCTTTGTGGTGATCGAGGCGCGGCCTTCGCCAGCCCATGCGCCCATGCCGGGAGCGTGATTCTGTCGCGCGCCGGCCTTCGTTGCGCCATGACTGGCGAGCCTCTATACGCGGCGATTGCCGCGCGCGGGCGCTTTTTTCCTCGGAGACATCATGGCGGATCAACTGGACCGGCGAGCGGCCCGCTCTCGCTCATCCGAGGGCGGCGTCGGCGAAACGATCAGCGTCATCGTCCAGGCGCTGCTGATCGCGCTCGTCATCCGCACCTTCCTGTTCCAGCCTTTCAATATCCCGTCCGGCTCGCTGATTCCGACGTTGCTGGTCGGCGACTATCTGTTCGTCTCGAAATATTCCTACGGCTATTCGCGCTATTCCATTCCATTCTCGCCGCCGCTTTTCTCGGGCCGCATCATGGGATCCCAGCCCAAGCGCGGCGACATCATCGTCTTCAAGCTGCCGTCCGACAACGAAACCGACTACATCAAGCGGCTCGTCGGCCTGCCGGGCGACCGCATCCAGATGATCGACGGCGTCCTCCACATCAACGGCAAGGCGGTGAAGAAGGAGCGGGTCGGCGACTATGTGGTCAATGACGGATTCAGCCGGCCGCAGCCGGTGCCGATGTACCGCGAGACGATGCCCGAAGGCGTAAGCTACAACGTGATCGAGGCCTCCGGCGACTCCAGCATCTTCGACAACACGCGCGAGTTCGTCGTACCGCCGGGCCATTTTTTCATGATGGGCGACAACCGCGACAACTCGCTCGACTCGCGCGACATGTCGCCGAGCGGCGTGGGGTATGTGCCCTATGACAATCTCGTGGGACGCGGCGAGATCATCTTCTTCTCCTTCGATTACGGGCGCGTGCTGCGTTACGATTCCGCCAACCGGCCGGTCTTCGAATATTCGGCGTGGCAGATCTGGAATTGGCCGACGCAGCTCAGGCTGGGCCGCTTCTTCATGCCGGTGAAATGAGCAGGCGACGGCCCGATCTGTCCGAGCTCGAGACCAGCATCGGCCATGTCTTCAAGGATCGGGAGGCGCTCACGCGCGCGCTGACCCATATCAGCGCGGCGCCGCCGGGAGCCCTGCGGCGGGACAGCTATCAGCGGCTTGAATTTCTCGGCGACCGGGTGCTCGGCCTGGTCGTCGCCGACATGCTGATGCGCGCTTTTCCGGACGCGCCCGAGGGCGAACTGTCGCGCCGGCTCGCCGATCTCGTGCGGCGCGAGACCTGCACGGAGATCGCCGGCGAATGGGGGGTCGGACCGCATCTGCGCATCGGCGGCGGCGAGGCGGTCGCCGGCGTGCGCCGCAACGCCACGATTCTCGCCGACGTCTGCGAATCGATTGTCGGCGCGGTCTATCTCGACGGCGGGTTCGAGGCGGCGCGGGCCGTCGTGGAGCGCGCGTTCGGCACGCGTCTCGCCGCGCCGCGCCGGCCGCTGCGGGACGCCAAGACGCAGCTTCAGGAATGGGCGCAGGCGCGCGGCAAGAAGGCGCCGACCTATCGCACGGTGGAGCGCAGCGGCCCCGATCACGCGCCGCGCTTCATCATCGAGGTCGATGTCGAGGATGTCGTCGGCGCGCGCGGCGAGGGCGCCTCGAAGCGGGACGCCGAGCAGGCGGCGGCGCGGGCGATGATGGCGCGCGAGGGAATCTCGGCGGAGGATGCGAATGTCTGAACAGGCCGATACGCGCTGCGGTTTCGTCGCCCTGATCGGCGCGCCGAACGCCGGCAAATCGACGCTCCTGAACCAGCTTGTCGGCTCGAAGGTCTCGATCGTGTCGCGCAAGGTGCAGACGACGCGGACCTTGGTGCGCGGCATCGCCCTGCACGGGCCGTCGCAGATCATCTTCGTCGACACGCCGGGCATTTTCGCGCCGCGGCGCAGGCTCGACCGCGCGATGGTGACGAGCGCCTGGAGCGGCGCGGCTGACGCCGACATCGTCGCGCTGCTGGTCGACGCCAAGAAGGGCGTCGATGAGGAGATCGCGGCGATCCTGAAGAAACTCGCCGAGACGCGACAGCCGAAGGCGCTGGTCCTCAACAAGATCGACCTCATTCCGCGCGCCGCGCTGCTGGCCTTGTCCGCCGACCTCAACCAGCGGGTTCCATTCGAGGCGACTTTCATGGTGTCCGCCCTCTCGGGCGACGGCGTCGCGATGTTCACCGAATGGCTGGCGCAGAAGGTGAAGCCCGGGCCGTGGCTCTATCCCGAGGATCAGGTGTCGGACGCGCCGCTGAGGGTGCTCGCCGCCGAGATCACCCGCGAGAAGATGTTCGACCGGCTGCATGAGGAGTTGCCCTACCAGTCGATGGTCGAAACCGATTCATGGCAGCAGAGGCCGGACGGGTCGGTGCGGATCGAGCAGACCATCTTCGTCGAGCGCGAGAGCCAGCGCAAGATTGTGCTCGGCAAGAACGGCCAGACCATCAAGGCGATCGGCGCGGCGGCGCGGCGCGACATCGCCGAAATCGCCGAGGCGCCGGCGCATCTTTTCCTCCATGTGAAGGTGCGCGAGAACTGGTCCGACGATCCGGAGCGCTACCGCGCGATGGGGCTCGATTTTCCCAGCGGCTGACGGCCGGAGGCGACGAATGTCCCGCACGCTCTCCTCGATCTCCACGCGGCGCACGACGATCTATCGCGTGCTGACCGGGCCGGACGATGCGGCCTTCTGCCATCGCGTCACGGACGCCCTGAGCAGGGGCTGGATGCTCTACGGGCCGCCGACGCTGACCTTCGACGCGGCCAAGGGCCGCGTCATCTGCGGGCAGGCGATCACGAAGGAGATCGAGGGCGATTATGATCCCGACATGAAACTGTCGGATGCGTAAGCTAGCGTGGCGAGGTCATTCCGGACGCCGGCGTTGCGCCGGACCGGAAGCCATGAGAATCGCCCGCTCCTTCATGGATCCCGTGTGCGTCGCGGCGTTGCGTCACGCTGCGCGCGCGGGATGACTCTGGCGCCGCCGTGGAATGGACTGACGACGCGATCGTGATCGGCGTTCGCCGGCATGGCGAAAGCTCGGTCATTCTCGAAGCCATGACGCCCGCGCGGGGGCGGCACGCGGGGCTGGTGCGCGGCGGACGGTCGGCGAAGATGCAGCCGATCCTGCAGCCGGGGAACAGCGTGCGGCTGATCTGGCGGGCGCGGCTCGAGGATCATCTCGGCAATTATCTGGTCGAACCGCTGACGCTGCGCGCCGGCCGCCTGATCGACAACGGCCCCGCGCTCGCCGCGCTCGTTCATCTTGGCGCGCTGGCGCGACTCCTGCCGGAACGCGATCCGCATCCGCCGCTTTACGAGGCCCTGCGGGCGATTCTCGATCGCCTCGACGATCTCAGGCTCTCGGCTGCGCTGATCGCGCGCTTCGAACTCGCCCTGCTCGCCGAGCTTGGCTTCGGCCTCGACCTGTCGGAATGCGCGGCAAGCGGGGCGCGCGCGGATCTCGTCTATGTGTCGCCCAAGTCGGGAAGGGCGGTTTCAAGGGAAGCCGGCCGGCCGTATGGCGACCGGCTTCTGCCGCTGCCCGCCTTTCTCCAAGATGAGGCGTCCGCGCAGCCGCAAGCCGCCGATCTGGCCGACGCCTTTCGCCTGACGCTGCATTTTCTCAACCGGCTCGTGTTCGAGCCGCGGGGCCTCGCTCCGCCGGAGGCGCGCGAGCGATTCGTCCGGGCCGCGGCGGCCTTGTGACGGCGCGCGGGCCCGCCGGCTGGTGGCCAACCCTGGCGCCTCATGCTAGAGCCGCGCCGATTTCGACCTAATCGTCCCGTTTCAGGGGCAGGGAACGGCATGAGCGACATTTTTCGCGAGATCGACGAGGACATGCGCCGCGAGCGCATGGGCAAGCTCTGGCAGAAATACGGAAGCTGGGTCGTCGCCGCCGCGATTCTCATCGTCGTCGCCGTCGCCGGATGGCGTGGCTATGAATATTGGCGCAACCGGCAGGCGCAGGCCGCCGGCGCGCAGTTCGAGAAGGCGCTGGAGCTGGCGCGCGAGAACAAGGACGCCGAATCCGAGAAGGCTTTCGCCGCGATCGCCGCCGACGCGCCCGGAGGCTACCGCATTCTCGCTCGCCTGCGCGGCGCGTCCGAGACCGCGAAGCTCGATCCCGACAAGGGCGTCGAGGCGTGGAAGGCGATCGCGGCCGACGCCGGCGTCGGCGCCGTCATCCAGGATCTCGCGCGGCTGCGCGCGGGCTACATCCAGATCGACAAGGTCGCTTACGCCGAGCTTTCCAAGGACCTTGAGAGCCTGACCGGCGCCGGGAACGCCTGGCGCAACGAGGCGCGCGAACTGCTCGGCGTTTCCGCCCTCAAGGCCGGAGACAGCGCCGAAGCGGGCAAATGGCTCGACCAGATCGTGTCGGACCGCGACGCGCCCGCGGCGCTGCGCAAGCGCGCGGAGGATTATCTCGGCCTCGTCGCCGGCGGCGCCGTGCGGACTCAATAGCGGATGAAACGCAGGCGCCAGGCGAAGGCGGCGTTCACGCTCGCCATCGTCGGCCGACCGAATGTCGGCAAGTCAACACTGTTCAACCGGCTCGTCGGCAAGAAGCTCGCGCTGGTCGACGATCAGCCGGGCGTGACGCGCGACCGTCGCGAGGGCGCGGGCTCGCTCGGCGACCTGTCTTTCCGCGTGATCGACACCGCCGGCCTCGAAGACGCCAAGGGCGGCACGCTGGAGGCGCGCATGCGCGCGCAGACGGAGGCCGCCATCCGCGACGCGGACGCGATCCTGTTCATGATCGACGCGCGCGCCGGCGTCACGCCGTCCGACAAGGCGTTCGCGCTGGAGGCCCGCAAGGCGGACAAGCCCGTGATCCTTCTGGCCAACAAGGCCGAGGGCAGGGCGGGGCGCGACGCGCTCTCGGACGCCTACGCGCTCGGACTCGGCGAGCCGGTTCCCTTTTCCGCCGAGCATGGCGAGGGGCAGGCCGAACTCTATGACGCGCTGCGCGCGACGTTCGCCGATTCCGAAGAGGATGAAGCAGACGAAACCGCGACCGATGAGACGGGCGGCGACGAGCATGCGCTGAAGATCGCCGTCGTCGGCCGGCCGAACGCGGGCAAATCGACGCTCATCAACACACTGCTCGGCGAGGAGCGGCTGCTGACCGGGCCTGAGGCCGGCATCACGCGCGACTCGATCTCGATCGACTGGGAATGGCGCGGCAAGAAGGTCCGTCTCTTCGACACCGCCGGTCTGCGGCGCAAGGCGCGCGTCGACGGCAAGCTGGAGAAACTCTCCGTCGCCGATGCGCTCCGCGCGATCCGCTTCGCGGAAGTGGTGGTGCTCCTGCTCGACGCGACGATTCCGTTCGAGAAGCAGGATCTCACCATCGCCGACCTCGTCGAGCGGGAGGGCCGCGCGCTGGTGATCGGCGTCAACAAATGGGATCTCGTCGCCAGCGATCACGGGCTCCTGAAAAAACTGCGCGAGGACGCGACCCGGCTTCTGCCGCAACTGCGCGGCGTCTCCGTCATTCCGGTGTCGGGCCTGTCGTCGAAGGGGCTGGACGCGCTGCTGGAAGCCGCCTTCGCCGCGAGCGAGGTGTGGAGCAAGCGCATTCCCACCGCGCAGCTCAATCGCTGGCTGAGCGCGGCGCTCGCGAGCCATCCGCCGCCGGCCGTTTCGGGACGCCGGATCAAGATCCGCTACATGACGCAGCCGAAGGCGCGGCCGCCGCTGTTCGCCCTGTTCGGCAACCAGCTCGACGCATTGCCGACCTCCTACACGCGCTATCTCACCAACGGGCTGCGCGAGAGCTTCGGCCTGCACGGATCGCCGATCCGCCTATCGATGCGCACGAGCGACAATCCGTTCGACACGTAGGCTGCAAATATCGCGCTCGCTGAGCCGTTCCGGGGACGGGAAGACCTTCATCGTCGGGCGTCGACGCTGTTCCGTCCCGGCTTCGGGCAGCGAGCCTTGCGAGCGGAATGAAAACCGCAGCCCGCGAAGAAACCGCGGCGCAGGCGCGCTTTTCTCAGCCGAACGTCTTCACGCTGTCGGTCGGGAAATCATACAGCGCGCCGGTCTGCGTCCATGACGGCATGCAGAGATCGGCGATCTTCGGCGCGATGTCGTCCGGCGTCTTCAGCGTCATCGGGTCTTCGCCGGGCATGGCGGCGGCGCGCATGCGGGTGCGGATCGGGCCGGGATTGACCAGCGTGACGCGAATGTTCGTGGTTTCCTTCGTCTCGGCGGCGTAGGTGCGCGCCATCGCTTCGAGCGCCGCCTTGGAGACGGAATAAGGGCCCCAGTAGGCGCGCGCCGACCGCGCGGCGCCGGAGGAGATCATCGCCACCCGCCCGGCGTCCGACAGCTTCAGCAGCGGATCAAGGGACCGGATCAGGCGCCAGTTTGCGGTGACGTTCAAGGCCATCACGTCGTCCCACTGCTTCGGCTGCACATGGCCGAGCGGCGTGATCGGGCCCAGCAGCCCGGCGTTGCCGACGAGAATGTCGAGCTTGCCCCAGCGCTCGTTCAGCGCGGCGCCGAGCCGGTCCAGCGCGTCGAAATCGGTCAGGTTCACGGGAACGAGCGTTGTCGCGCCGCCGACGGCCCGGATGTCGTCGTCGAGCTCCTCCAGAGCGCCGACCGTGCGCGCGAGCGCCACGACATGCGCGCCGCGCCGGCCGAGCTCGAGGGCGACGGCGCGGCCGACGCCGCGCGAGGCGCCGGTGACGACCGCCACGCGGTCTTTCAGGTCAGGTGCTGAGGCGTTCATCGTTCCGTTACGCTCAATTCGTCATGGCCGGGCCTGCCCCGGACATCCGCGGTTTCTTTTCGACAACAAACAGATGTAAGCGGCGGCGACAAGCGCCGCCCTGACGGCTAGCGGTAAAGTGGCGCGCGCTTCACGGTCAGCTCGCTTCGGCCAGCAGCGAGAGCTGCTTGACGCTCTCGCCGGTGATGTCGTGCAGCGGCGTCGGATAATCGCCGGTGAAATAATGATCGGTGAACTGCGGCGCGGCGTCGTCGCGTCCCTTCTCGCCCAGCGCGCGATACAGCCCGTCGACGGAAATGAAGGCGAGGGAGTCGACGCCGAGATAGGCGCGCATCTCTTCAACGCTCATGGTCGCGGCGAGAAGCTTGTCGCGCTCGGGCATGTCGATGCCATAATAATCCGGAAACCTGATCGGCGGCGACGCAATCCGGAAATGAACCTCGCGCGCGCCGGCGTCGCGCATCATGCGCACGATCTTGCGCGAGGTGGTGCCGCGCACGATCGAGTCGTCGACAAGCACGATGCTTTTGCCCTCGATCACGGCGCGATTGGCGGAATGCTTCATGCGCACGCCGAGTTCGCGCACAGACTGCGTGGGCTGGATGAACGTGCGGCCGACATAATGGTTGCGGATGATGCCGAGCTCGTAGGGGATTCCAGCGGCCTGCGCGTAGCCGAGCGCGGCGGGCACGCCTGAATCGGGCACCGGAATCACGACGTCGGCGTCGGTCGGCGATTCCTGCGCGAGGATCGCGCCGATGTTCTTGCGCACGCCATAGACGTTGCGGCCCGCGATGATCGAATCGGGGCGGGCGAAATACACATATTCGAAGATGCAGGGACGCGCGGCGCGTGGCGCGAACGGCTTGATCGATTCGATGCCGGTCTCGGAGATGACGACGATCTCGCCATTCTCGATGTCGCGCACATGACGCGCGCCGATGAGGTCCAGCGCGCAGGTTTCGGAGGCGAGGATCGGGCGGCCGTCGAGATCGCCGAGCACGAGGGGCCGGATGCCGAGCGGATCACGCGCGCCGATCAGCTTCTTGTTGGTCAGCGCGACGAGCGCGTAGGCGCCCTCGATCTGGCCGAGCGCGTCGATGAAGCGGTCGATGAAGCGGTGGCGGCGGCTGCGGGCCACGAGATGAAGGATGACCTCCGTGTCGGAGGTGGACTGGCAGATGGCGCCGTCGCGGATGAGCTGGCGCCGGAGCGTCAGGCCGTTGGTGAGGTTGCCGTTATGGCCAAGCGCGAAACCGCCGCCGTCAAGCTCGGCGAACAAGGGCTGGACGTTGCGGAGGATGGTTTCGCCTGTCGTGGCGTAGCGGGTGTGCCCGATCGCCGCTTCGCCTTGCAGCCGGGCGATGACGTCGCCATGCGAGAAATTGTCCCCGACGAGGCCCATGCGCCGTTCGGAGTGAAAGCGCCGGCCGTCATAGCTGACGATGCCCGCCGCCTCTTGGCCGCGATGCTGGAGCGCATGCAGGCCGAGCGCGGTGATCGCGGCGGCGTCGGGATGGCCGAAAATGCCGAAGACGCCGCATTTTTCGCGCAGCGCCTCGCCGTCGTCCTCCTCGCCGCTCGGGATGTGTGCGCGGGGAGGTGGGGACGAGGCCATCGCGGGCTCCCTAGAGGCGCGCAGACGCGCCGTTCGCATGGGCGATAGGCGTCAGATGTTGCGCCGCAGCGAATTTTTCAAGGGATTTTTCGAGGCTTGAGCGCTGCTGGGTCGGCGGGGTGGACGCCGGCGGGGTCGGCGGAACGGCGTTCTGCTCCATGTTGCGGGCGCGATCCCGCATCTCGTTGAGCATCTTTTCCGGATCGTCCGGCAGCATGGCCCGCAGCGAATTGCCGGAGCTTTCGAGATAGGGTCTCGCCTTCGAGGCCTTCACCCATTCCGGCTGCTTGTCGGCCGGCACAAGCCAGGTGAAGAACACGAAGCCGATGATGCAGATCAGCGCGCCGCGCGCGGCGCCGAAGACGAAGCCGAGGGTGCGGTCGAGCGCGCCGATGCGGCTGTCGAGGATGAAATCGGAAATGCGGACGGTGATCAGCGAGACGATGATCAGCGTCACGATGAACACCGCGCCGACCGCGATCGCCAGCGAGATCATCGGATGATTGACGTATTGCTGCACGTAAGGCAGCACCGGCTTGTAAAACACGTAGGCCGCGATCGCGGCGGCGACCCAGCTCGCGATCGCGAGCACCTCGCGGGTCAGACCCCGCATCATCGCCAGCACCGCAGAAACAAACACGACGCCGAGAACGACGAGATCAAGATAACTGATCGGCATGGACTGGTCCGCACTCCCCGGCGAGCCGCGAAGCGCGCCGCATCGCGGCCTCTATAGCCAGAACGCGTTCGCTCGTCACCCGTCGCCGGCAATCACATGGGGACGGCGCGCCGGTCTGCGCGCCGCGATGGCGGCGACGAGATCGCCGATGTCGCCGACGGGATTGAGGCGGAGCGGCGGGTCTTTTTCCATGTCGCGCGTCGCGGAAGGCGCGTGGGCCGCGCGGAATCCGAGTTTCGACGCCTCTTTCAGGCGCGCGTTTGCGAGCGATACCGGACGCACGGCGCCCGACAGGCCGATCTCGCCAAAATAGACGGCGTCGGGCGCGAGCGGCGAGCCGGCGAGGGATGAGATGAGCGCGGCCGCGGCGGCGAGGTCCGCCGCGGGCTCGCTGATTCGCAGGCCGCCGGCGACGTTGAGATAGACGTCCGACATGCCGAACTTCAGTCCGCCGCGCGCCTCCAGCACCGCAAGCACCATCGACAGGCGCGCCGGATCCCAGCCGACCACCGCGCGTCGCGGCGTGCCGAGCGAGGACGGCGCGACCAGCGCCTGGATCTCGACCAGAACCGGCCGCGTGCCCTCGATGCCGGCGAACACCGCCGCGCCGGCCGCGCCCGCGTCGCGCCCCGCGAGAAACAGCGCCGAGGGATTGGCGACTTCGGCGAGGCCGCCTCCGGTCATCTCGAAGACGCCGATCTCGTCGGTCGGGCCGAAGCGGTTCTTCACCGCCCGGAGAATGCGGAAATGATGGCCGCCGTCGCCCTCGAAGGAGATCACGGCGTCGACCATATGCTCGACCACGCGCGGTCCGGCGATCTGCCCGTCCTTGGTGACATGGCCGACGAGAATGACGCAGGCGCCGCTGTCCTTGGCGTGGCGGATCAGAAGCTGCGCGCTGCCGCGCACCTGCGTCACGGTCCCGGGCGCGCTTTCGACGGAGCTCGACCACATGGTCTGGATCGAATCGATCACCACCAGACGCACCGGCGGCCCGGCCGCAAGCGTCGCGATGATGTCCTCGACATGGGTGGCGGCCGCCAGCTCCACCGGCGCCTGCGACAGGCCGAGCCGCTCGGCGCGGAGGCGGACCTGTCCGACCGCCTCCTCGCCCGAAATATAGAGCACGCGCTCGCCGCGCTGGGCGAGGGCGGCGCAGGCCTGCGTGAGAAGAGTCGATTTGCCGATGCCCGGATCGCCGCCGATGAGGATCACGGAGCCCTTCACGAAGCCGCCGCCGGTGACGCGGTCCAGTTCGCCGATGCCCGACGCGACGCGGGGCGGCTCCTGGGCGGCGCCGCTCAGCCCTTCCAGTGGAATCGGGCGGCCCTTGCCGCGGGCGCCCGACCCGCGGGCGGCGCCGGGCAGAGGCGCGGCGGCGGCCTCCAGCGCGATGGTGTTCCAGCCGCCGCAGGCGTCGCACTTGCCCTGCCAACGGTTGTAAGCCGCTCCACAGGACTGGCAGACATACGATGAAAGGGCTTTGGCCATCGGTTGCGGATCGGCTCATCGACTCGGCGGACGTGGATTATGTTCTATATTTGTTCGGGTTGAATGCAAGCCGGCCGTTTTGTCGTCGAGCCGGCTTGAGCCGCGCGCGGTCGCGGCGCCATAATGCGCCAGCGCCGCCTTGAGCCGATCGACGCGGGAGCCCTCATGACCGACACCGTCGTCAAGCCGCGGACCAGAACCCGAACGAAGACCGAGCGGCCAAAGCTGCACAAGGTCATTCTCGTCAACGACGACTACACGCCGCGCGAGTTCGTCGTGACGGTGCTGAAGGCCGAATTCCGGATGGGCGAAGAGCAGGCGCAGCGCGTCATGATCACCGCGCACCGGCGCGGCGTCTGCGTGGTCGCGGTCTATGCGCGGGACGTCGCCGAGACGAAGGCGACGCGCGCGACCGACGCGGGACGCCGCAAGGGCTATCCGCTCCAGTTCACGACCGAGCCGGAAGAATGACGGAGGGTATAAGCTCATGAGCGCGAGCCGGCTCCACATCAAGCGCGTCTATGATCCGCCCTCCGCCGGGGACGGCCTGCGCGTGCTGGTCGATCGGCTGTGGCCGCGCGGGCTCAGCAAGGAAAAGGCGCATATCGACCTGTGGCTCAGGGATATCTCGCCGACCGACCCTCTGCGCAAGGAGTTTCACGCGCAGCCGGAGAAATGGGAGCATTTCGTCGCGGCCTATCGGGCGGAGCTGAAGAAGGAGCCGGCGAAATCAGCGGCGGCCGAACTGCTCGCGCAAGCCGCCAAGCGTAAGGTCACGCTGCTGTTCGCGGCGCATGACGAGGAGCATAACAACGCCGTCGCGCTGCGCGATCTGCTGAACGCATGATCAGCCGCCGGCAGTCGGTCAGTCGCGATAGACGCGCCGGTAGCGCTTGCCAAGCGAGGTCAGGATCTCATAGCCCATCGTGCGCCCGGCGGCGCCCACGGCTTCCAACGTCAACGGTCCGCCGATGATGGTCGCTGGCGCGCCGCGCGTCGCCGCGCCCGCCGGCGCGTCGCTCACGTCGAGGATGATGAGGTCCATCGAGACCGAGCCGACGAACGGGCAGGGGACGCCGCCGATCAGCGCCGCGCCGCCGCTCCAGTCCACCACGCCGCCCGAATTGCGGGGAACGCCGTCGGCGTAGCCGAGCGAGATGGTCGCAAGCTTGCGCTTGCCCTGCGCCGTCCACAGCCCGTTATAGCCGGCGCGCTCGCCGTCGCGGACCTCGCTCAGCGCGACGATATGGGCGTCGAGGCCGACCACCGGCTTCATCGGGTTCGGCTTTCCGGGCGTCGGGTTGCCGCCATAGAGCGCGTAACCGGGCCGGGTCAAAGAGCCGGCCGGCGCGTCCGCGAGAAAATGGCCGGACGAGTTCAGCAACGAATGCCGCTTGCCGGGAAAGCGCCGCATGATCTCGCGAAACCGCTCGATCTGTTTCGCGTTGATTGGATCGTCGGGAACTTCCGACGCGACGAAGTGCGTCATCACGACGTCGATGTTGAGCGCCGCGATGGCGGCTGCGTCAGCCGGATCATCCAGCATCGCCATCGAGAAGCCGAGACGGTTCATGCCGGTGTCGATATGCAGCGCGCAAGGCGCGTTGTCCGATGCGGCCGCCCATTCCTTGGCTTCCGCCGTGGCGCCGATCACGGGCCGCGCGCCGATCGCTCTGTAAAGCGGCGCGGAGCCGGGCGGAAAGCCGTTGAGCACGAAGATCGCCGCGTCCCGGTCGACGGCGCGGGCGCGCCTCGCCTCCGACAGGTGGGCGACGAAAAATGTCCGGCAGCCAGCGGCGGCGAGCGCCGGCGCGGCCTTCTCGATGCCGACGCCATAAGCGTCGGCCTTCACGACAGCGGCGCATTCCGCTTCGCCCGCCCGCGCGCGCAACAGACGCCAGTTGTCGGCGAGCGCGCCGAGGTCGATCGTCAGCGTCGCGCCATGGGCGAGGAAATCATCGTCGTCGATCATGGCGGCTCAATAGCAAGGCGGCGGCCCGGCGTCAGCCGCCGCCGTCGCGCGCCGCGTGCGGCGAATTACTCCAGCCGCTCCGGCAGGCCGTCCTCGCTGGCGAGGTTGGAGAAGCGCGTCACCTCGGCGTCGAACTGCACGTCAACCGTGCCGGTGGGGCCGTGGCGCTGCTTGCCGATGATGATCTCGGCCTTGCCGTGGGCGGCGCTCATGTCGGCCTCCCATTTGAAGAACTCTTCGGTGCCCTCGCGCGGCTTCTTGTTCGCCAGATAATATTCCTCGCGATAGACGAACACGACCACGTCGGCGTCCTGCTCGATCGAGCCGGATTCGCGCAGGTCGGACAACTGCGGCCGTTTGTCGTCGCGGCTTTCGACCTGACGGGAGAGTTGCGACAGGGCGATGATCGGAACGTTCAGCTCCTTCGCCAGCGCCTTCAGGCCCGTGGTGATCTCGGTGATTTCCTGCACGCGGTTGTCGCTCCGCTTGCCCGATCCGGTAAGAAGCTGGATGTAGTCGATGACGAGAATATCCAGTCCTTTTTGCCGCTTGAGGCGTCGCGCGCGCGCCGTGAGCTGCGCGATGGTGATGCCGCCGGTCTGGTCGATGTAGAAGGGCAGCGTCTGGAGATCGCGCGCCACGTCGGCGATGCGCGAGAATTCGTCCTCGCGGATGTCGCCGCGCCGGATGCGCGAGGATGACACGCCGGACTGTTCCGCGATGACGCGCGTGGCGAGCTGCTCGGCCGACATTTCGAGCGAGAAGAAGCCGACGATGCCGCCATTCGTCGTCTTGATCTGGCCGCCATGCTCGCGCTCGCCTTCCCAGACCTTGGCGATGTTGAAGGCGATGTTGGTCGCGAGCGAGGTTTTGCCCATGCCCGGGCGGCCGGCGACGATGATCAGGTCGGACGGCTGCAGGCCGCCCATCTTGCGGTCGAGATCGCTGAGGCCGGTGGCGATGCCGGACAGCTTGCCGTCGCGCTGATAGGCGTTGGCGGCCATGTCGATCGCGAGCTTCGCGGCCATCTCGAAGCGCTGGAAGCCGCCGTCATAGCGGCCGGTCTCCGCGATCTGGTAGAGCTTGCGCTCCGCCTCCTCGATCTGGGCGCGCGGGTTCATGTCGACCGGCGCGTCATAGGCGACGTTGACGATGTCCTCGCCGATGCCGATCAGCGAGCGCCGCATGGCGAGGTCATAGATCGTGCGGCCATATTGCTCGGCGTTGATGATCGTGGTCGCCTCGACGGCGAGGCGCGCCATGTATTGCGAGGCGGTCATGCCGCCGAGATCGACGTCGCCGATGAAGGTCTTCAGCGTGATCGGCGTCGCCAGCTTGCCGGTGCGGATGAGGTCAGTGGCGATCTGGTAGATGCGCCGATGCACCTCCTCGAAGAAATGCTCCGGCTTGAGGAAGTCTGACACGCGGTAATAGGCGTCGTTGTTGACCAGGATTGCCCCGAGCAGCGCCTGTTCGGCGTCGAGATTGTGGGGCTGGGTCCGGAAGCTCTCCGGCGGCTCGTGGCGGGGGAGTGGCGCGACGGCGGACATGATTCTCTGGCGATCATTCAAATTGCAGGAGATGGCCTAGCACGGCCGCAGCGGCGAATCCGGGCTGGCCCAGCGAATCACCCGCTGTTCACAGTCTGTCAGATTTTTGCGGCCCTCGCCTGGCGGAGCGGTTGACTCGCGGGAATGCTCGGAGCGACTCAAGGCCCCGCCCAAGCCGTTGCGCATCAGGTTCCGCTGGGGCACGCTTCGCGCGTCCGGCGGGCGAGGGAGGCCTCCGGCGCCGGATACTCCGCGGTCGCGGCCGGCTGACGCCCGAACATGAGAGAAACGAATGAATCAGGATACGAAGCGCAAGCTGGCCGGCTGTTCGACCGCCACACTGACCACGGTTTTGTTCAAACGCGGATTCCGGAACCAGTTTCTGCAGGGGCCGCAACTGATCAATCCGAACGCGCCGCGCATGGTCGGGCCCGCCTATACGCTGCGCTACATCCCGGCGCGCGAAGATCTCGATGAACTCGCGGTGTTCAAGGATCGCTCCCATCCCCAGCGCAAGGGAGTGGAGGAATGCCCGGAGGGCGCGGTGTTCGTGATCGACAGCCGCGGCGATCCGCGCGCGGCGTCGGCCGGCGGCATCCTCCTCACGCGGCTGATGAAACGCGGCGTCGCCGGCATCGTCACCGACGGCGGCTTTCGCGATACGCCCGAGATCGCGCAGCTTCCTTTCCCGAGCTACCATCTGCGCGCCTCGGCGCCGACCAATCTCATCCGCCACCATGCCGCCGACCTCAATCTGCCGATCGGCTGCGGCGGGGTCGCCGTCTATCCCGGCGACATCATGGTGGGCGACGGGGAGGGGGTGGTCTGCATTCCGGTCCATCTGGCGGAATCGGTCGCCGACGAGGCGTTCGAGCAGACCGTCTATGAGGATTTCGTCCAGGAGGAGGTGAATGGCGGCCACGGCCTCTTCGGACTTTATCCGATGATCGACGAGGCCGTGGCGCAGCGCTTCAAGGAATGGCGCGCGAAAGCGGGGCGTTGAGCCCCGCTCTCATCTCCCGGTTTTTTGGGTCGCTCATTGAGGAAGCAATCAAGCGTCCCGCAACGAACCTCCGAGAGCAGCCGCGGCGCTGGCGATGAAGGCGCCTACAGCCAGCGACAGGAAGGTGAAGAGCGCCGTGCGCGAGGCCGTCTTGCGGGCGGTCTCCGCGGTCTCCTGAATTTTTGTTTTGGCTTCGGCGACACGGGTCGCGAGCTGATCGACCCTGCGCGTCGCCTCGTCCTGCGCGACGCCGGCGCGGGTCGCGAGCTGCGCAAGATACGCCTTGTCGTCGGCTGAAAACTCGCCGGCGAGCGCGTTGGTTGCGACGATGCGCGCGGCCTCCGCGCGAAGCTCGGGAGTCGCCTGCGGCGCGGCGCGATAGATCATATCCGTCAGATAATTGTTGTCCGGCATCGCGGAGGCCGCGGCCGAAACGGCGGTCGACGCGCCGCGCGTCGCTTCGGCGGTGGCGCGACCGGCGGCGCCCGCGGACATGATCGCTATGGCGGCGACGACGATGGTCGCGACGCACCATGCGACGAAGCCGTGCGCGGTGTCGCGGAAGAAGCGCTCATCCGCTTCGGCGTCGCGCCAGTCCGGACGCAGGCGGCCCGCGATGTAACCGCCAAGCGCCGACGACAGCCACTGGATGACGAGAAAGCCGATTGCGGCCGACATCACGAATGTCGTGGCCCCGGCGCTCTGTCCCGACCAGGGCGAAACCAGGGTGAGACCCAAGCCGGTCGCCAGAAACAGAAGAGAGAGGGTGGTTGCGATGGCGGCGGCCGAGCCCGCGGCGATCGCGCCCCACGACACGCTGGATGAGGAAGCCTCAGGCTCGATGTTGACGACGTCGATGCTCATGACGTCAGCGTCCCATCAGGGCGAGAAGGATGATGATCGGAATCGGAACGCCCAGAAGCCAAAGCAGAATGCCGCGTCCCATTTCGCATCTCCATCATGTTCAACGCCGAGATCAATCCGCGCGGGCGCAGGAAGTTCCTCCGCGCGAGCGGTTTCATGGCTGGCCCGATCCGCCCGCCGCGCCATAGATCTGCCCGGTCGCAAAGCTCGCATCCGACGCCGCGAGCTGGACATAGATCGACGCCAGCTCCGCCGGCTGGCCGGGACGGCCGAGCGGCGTATGCTCGCCGAACGACTCCACTTTCTCCTGCGTGGCGCCGCCGCTCACCTGCAATGGCGTCCATACCGGACCAGGCGCCACGCCGTTGACGCGAATTCCCTTCGGCCCGAGCTGCTTGGCCATCGATTTGGTGAAGCTCAGCATCGCCGCCTTGGTCATCGCATAGTCGACGAGATCGGCGGACGGGTCATACGCCTGCACCGAGGTCGTCTGGATGATGGTCGAGCCGGGGGGCATATGTTTCAGCGCCGCCCTGGTGAGCCAGAACATGGCGTAGACGTTGGTTTTCATCGTCGCGTCGAAATCCTCACTCGAGAGATCGAGGAGGGAATCCCGCTGCTGCTGGCGGCCGGCGTTGTTGACGAGAATATCGAGGCCGCCGAGCTGGCGGACCGCCTCCTCGACGATGCGCGCGCAGACGGCCTCGTCGCGCAGATCGCCGGGCAGGGCGATCGCCTTGCGGCCCGTCTCCTGCATCAGCGCGATCGCCTCGCGCGCATCCTCCTCCTCGTCGGGAAGATAGTTGATCGCCACATCCGCGCCCTCGCGCGCGAAGGCGATGGCGGCGGCCTTGCCCATGCCCGAGTCGCCGCCCGTGATCAGTGCCCGCCGCCCGAGAAGACGCTCCGAGCCGACATATGTCTTCTCACCGTGATCCGGCCGCGGCTCCATGCGGGAGGCGAGGCCCGGGAAGGGCTGAAACTGCCGCGGGAAAGGAGGCTTCGGATAACGGCTGGTCGGATCGGAAACGGCGGCGCTCTGCGCACGCGCCGGCGCGTTTTTCGCCATGACGGCCTCCTGTCCCTGATGTCTTGACAACAACAGGGCGCAGAGGTCGTTCCATGTCGGCGCGCTTCAATCCTCCAGACCTGGCGCGAGCATCTTCTCGGCGCGCACCACCCTGTCGAACAGGGCGGCGTCGACGCCCGCCGTGAGCGCCTCCTCGCGCAGCGTCGTCCCCTTCTTGTGCGCGCTCTTTGCGATCGCCGCCGCCTTGTCGTAGCCGATATGCGGCGCGAGCGCCGTCACGAGCATCAGCGAGCGTTGCAGCAATTCCGCAAGCCGGCCGCGGTTCGGTTCGAGCCCGTCGACGCAGCGCTCCGCGAAGCTCGCGGCCGCGTCGCCCAGCAGCGTCGACGATTGCAAGAAGGTCGCGATGATGACCGGCTTGAACACGTTGAGCTCGAAATGCCCCTGCGACGCCGCAAACGAGATTGTCGCCTGATTGCCGTGGACGCGCGCGACGACCATCGTCAGGGCTTCGGCCTGGGTCGGGTTGACCTTGCCGGGCATGATCGACGAGCCCGGCTCGTTCTCGGGCAGCAGAAGCTCGCCGATGCCGGAACGCGGGCCCGACCCCATCAGGCGGATGTCGTTGGCGATCTTGAAGGCGCCGGCGCCGGCGGCGTCGATGGCGCCATGCGCGAACAGCAGCGCTTCGTGGCCGGCGAGCGCGGCGAACAGGTTCGGCGCCGGCCGGAACGGCAGCCCGGTCAGTTTCGCGACCGTCGCCGCGAACCGGGCCGAGAACTCGGGATGGGCGTTGAGGCCCGTGCCGACCGCCGTGCCGCCCTGAGCGAGGTCGAGAAGGCCTTCGCTCGCCGTGCGGATGTTGGCCATCGCAAGCGCCATCTGCGCCGCGTAGCCGGAGAATTCCTGCCCGAGCGTGACCGGGGTCGCATCCTGAAGATGCGTGCGGCCGATCTTGACGATGTCGGAGAAGGCCCGCGCTTTCTCATCGAGAGACGCGCGCAGGAACTCAAGGCCGGGCAGCAGCTTGTCGCGGATCTGCAGCGCGGCGGCGATGTGCATCGCCGTCGGGAAAACATCGTTCGACGACTGGCCGCGATTGACGTCGTCGTTGGGATGGACCGGCGTCTTCCCGCCGCGCTTGCCGGTGAGAATCTCGTTCGCCCGGCCCGCCAGCACCTCGTTGACGTTCATGTTGGTCTGGGTGCCGGAGCCGGTCTGCCAGATGACGAGCGGAAACTCGTCCTCACGCTTCATCGCCAGCACTTCGTCGGCCGCCGCGACGATCGCGTCGGTCTGGCGGGAATCGAGCAGTCCGAGGTCGCGATTGACCAGCGCCGCCGCCTTTTTCACCAGCGCGAGCGCGTGAATGAGCGGGCGCGGCATGCGGTCGGCGGTCCCGCCGATGAGGAAGTTGCCGATGGAGCGCTGCGTCTGCGCCCCCCAGTAATGATCGGCGGGAACCTCGATCGGGCCAAAGCTGTCGGTTTCGGTGCGGGTAGCCATGTGTCTCACTCGTTTCCTGAGCGCGTGGCGGCGGCGGTCGCGCTGGCCTGTGTCGCCTGCCTGCCTCTTGTGGCGGCGGCGAGGGACGGATACCGCGTCCTGGCGGCGGCTGCACGAACGAAAGCTTCTTTAGGCTGTTTCCAATTCGCCGGAGCCATGGTCGTGTGCGCCGCAAGGGAACGTTCGGAGCGCCGCGTGGCCATTCTTCAACCCAAGCTCGACCCGAAAGACCCGGCTTTCGCCGCCAACGCCGCCGACTGGGCGCGGCTGCGCGAGGAGTTGCTGGCGAAGCGCGCGGCGGCGGCGGAGGGCGGCCCGGCGCGCTCGCGCGAGCGGCATGCCGCGCGCGGCAAGCTTCTGCCGCGCGAGCGGGTGGCGCGGCTGATCGACCCCGGCTCGCCTTTCCTCGAGATCGGGCTGCTCGCCGCCAACGGCATGTATGAAGGCGACGTGCATTCCGCCGGCATGATCGCCGGGATAGGCCGCGTCGAGGGCCGCGAGGTCATGATCGTCTGCAACGATCCGACCATCAAGGGCGGCGCCTATTATCCGATGACGGTGAAGAAGCATCTGCGCGCGCAGGAGATCGCGCGCGAGAACCGGCTGCCCTGCGTCTATCTCGTCGATTCCGGCGGCGCGAACCTGCCGCATCAGGCGGAGGTGTTTCCCGACCGCGAGCATTTCGGCCGCATCTTCTACAACCAAGCGACGCTCTCATCGCTGCGCATTCCGCAAATCGCGGTGGTGATGGGAAGCTGCACCGCCGGCGGCGCCTATGTGCCGGCGATGTCCGACGAGACGGTGATCGTGCGCAAACAGGGCACGATCTTTCTCGGCGGGCCGCCGCTGGTGAAGGCCGCGACCGGCGAGGTGGTGAGCGCAGAAGACCTCGGCGGCGCCGACGTGCATGCGCGCCTCTCCGGCGTCGCCGACCATTACGCGCTCGACGATCACCATGCGCTCGCCATCGCGCGGCGCATCGTCGCCAATCTCAACACGCGCAAGGATGTCGACATCGCGCTCGCGGAGCCGAAGCCGCCGCGTCACGATCCGGCCGACCTCGAGACGGTGACGCCGACCGATCTCAAGAAACAATACGACATCCGCGAAGCGATCGCGCGGTTGGTGGACGACAGCGCGTTCGACGAGTTCAAGGCGCTCTATGGAACGACGCTTGTGACCGGCTTCGCGCATCTCAACGGCATGCCCGTCGGGATCATCGGCAACAACGGCATCCTGTTCTCGGAAAGCGCGCTCAAGGGCGCGCATTTCATCGAGCTGTGCTGCCAGCGGCGCATTCCGCTGCTGTTCCTGCAGAACATCACCGGCTTCATGGTGGGCCGCGAATTCGAGAGCAGGGGCATCGCTAAAGACGGCGCAAAGCTCGTCGCCGCCGTCGCGTGCGCGCGCGTTCCGAAAATCACGCTGATCGTCGGCGGCAGCTTCGGCGCCGGCAATTACGGCATGTGCGGCAGGGCCTATTCGCCGCGCTTCCTGTTCACATGGCCGAATTCGCGCATCTCGGTGATGGGCGGCGAGCAGGCGGCGAGCGTGCTCGCCACCGTGCGGCGCGACAATATCGAGGCGGACGGAAAGATCTGGCCTGCGGCGGAGGAGGAAGCGTTCAAGGCGCCGATCCGCGCCAAATATGAGGACGAGGGCTCGCCCTATTTCGCCAGCGCGCGGCTGTGGGACGACGGCGTCATCCTGCCGAGCGAGACGCGCAGAGTGCTCTCGCTGGCTTTCTCCGCGGCGCTCAACGCGCCGGTCGAGGAGACGCGGTTCGGCGTGTTCAGGATGTAGCGACCTGCTTTTCATGATAAGGGCGCTGCTGGAAAAGCCCGTCGCGGAAGCGCGATGAAGCGGAGAGCGCGCGGATGCTTGCTGGTTTCAAGAATCTGAGATGGCCGCATTTCGCCGTCGGCGCGGCTCTGCTGACGGGCGTCAGCCTCAACCAGATGTACAGCGTCGTCAGAGAGCGAGCGGATCGGGCCGACGTCCTGGCTCATGGCCGCGAGGCTCAGGCGCGCGTGCTCAAGGAGACCGGAGTCGAATCCGTGCTGCTGGAATGGATCGATGAAGACGGCAGGCGGCGAACCGGCGAGAGCAACACCGGCAAACCATTCGCCCGAACGAGTTCCGGCGCGACGGCCGCAATCAAATACGATTCCGCCTCAAATCGAAATCCTGTCATCCTGTCAGAAGTCCCGGAGCGGGAGCGCGTCAACGATTACTGGTTCGAGTCAAGCCTATGGACGATCGCCGGCGTCGCCGCGGTCTCCGTCGCGTCGGTGTTTTCGACATGGCGCGCAACGCGGCCGCAAGCGGGCGCATCGCCGAAGTAGCGCGGAACGCAGGCGCGCGGCTTCAGGCGATCGCCTGCCATCCTTGGAAAGGAATCTTGCCGCGTGAACCGCCCATGACTGACCGCCGCCTCGACGCCGCGCGCGCCTTCTACGCCAGCCTCGTCGCCGGCCAGTCCGGCGCGGCGCCGGAATTGCGGGAGCGGATGGAGCGCGCATTCGCGCTTGTTCCGCGCGAACATTTTCTCGGACCGCCGCCATGGGCCGCGCTGACCGGCCTGCGCGGCGTCATCGAGACGAGCGATCCGATTCATCTCTATCAGAACGTACTGGTCGCGATCGACCGCGCGCGCGGCGTCAACAATGGCGAGCCCTGTCTGCATGGCCAGCTCATCGCGGCGCTCCATCCGCAGCGCGGCGAACGGGCGCTGCATATCGGCTGCGGGACCGGCTACTACACCGCCATTCTCGCGACTCTCGTGGCGCCGGACGGCCGCGTCACGGGCTACGAGATTCTCGACGATCTCGCCTCGGCCGCGGCGCGCAATCTCGCGCCCTGGGAGAACGCCGACGTGATCGCGGGGAGCGGCGCCGACGCTGCGCTGCCTGCGGCCGACATGATCTATGTGTCGGCCGGATCGACGCGGCCGGCCGACGCGTGGCTCGATGCGCTCGTCGATGGCGGCCGGCTCGTCTTTCCGCTGATCGGCGCGAAGCGCGACGGCGTCGCGCTGCTGGTTTCAAGACGCGGCGTTGCTTTTGATGCGACCGTCATCAGCCGCGTGAGCTTCATCACATGCGCCGGGGCGTTCGATGCGGAAGAGGGCGCAGCGGTGGATCGCGGCGTCAAGAGGCTGCGGCGCGGGGAGGCGCTCACGCTTCTGCGCGATGGTGGCGAGTCCGAAGCGTCGATCGTCGCGGGACATCGCTGGCGCCTCGTCGCGCGCGGCTGAGGCCGATGCGCGCTCAGCTTGATTGCTTACTGTCGAGCGGGTTCCGGAGACAATCTGTCATTATTCGTGAAGCGCGGCGCGGCCGCATCCGCATCGCATAAGGAACCATTGGTCCCTCGCCTTGTTGTCGAATGAGAATCACAGGAGGGACAGATGAAAAAGATCGCTCTCGCGCTTGTCGCCGCGGGACTTTTCGCCGCCCCGGCTTTCGCGCAGGACATGCGCATCCGCGCCGGTGAGAACGGCGTCACCATCAGAGCCGATGATGGGAGGTCGCGCGCCTATCGCGATCGGTTCGACAGGCGTTATGGCGAGGAGCGCCGCTGGCGCCGTCATGACCGCGACGTCAGGTCAACGGGCAGCATCGGTTGCCGGACGGTGACGGTGCGGGATCGGCTCCCCAACGGCGATGTCGTGGTGCGACGCACGCGCCACTGCTGACCGGGCGATGTGAGTATCCAAAATAAAAGCCGGCGCGGCGCGCCGGCTTTTGCCATGTCAGCAGGCTCCTGCGGTCAGTGATCTTCCTTGCCGAAGCCCGGCGTGCCGCCTTCGCCCAGTCCACCGATATGCGACTGCATGTAGAGTTCGAGACCGACGCGCTGGACCAGGTCGAGCTGCTTTTCGAGAAAATCGATGTGGCCTTCCTCGTCCTTCATCAGATCCTCGAAGAGGTCCTTCGACGGATAGTCCTTGACCGAGCGGCAATATTCGGCGGCCTCCTGATAGAGCGCGCGCGCCTCGACCTCCGCCTTGAGGTCGCATTCGATGATTTCCTTCACGTCCTGTCCGATGCGGAGCGGATCGAGCACCTGGAGGTTGGGAAAGCCTTCGAGAAAGAGAATACGATCCACGAAGCGGTCCGCGTGCTGCATCTCCTCGATGGATTCCGCGCGCCATTTCTTGGCCATGACGTTCAGCCCCCAATTGTCGAGCAGGCGGAAATGGAGCCAGTACTGATTGATGGCTGTCAGTTCGCTACGCAGGCCCTTGTTGAGATAATCAATGACCTTCTTGTCGCCCTTCATGGAATATCCTCCGGCTTGCGTCGCTGGCGCGTCGCTTAGCACAGATTAGAATAACTACAAACTAAAAAACGGGCGCAGACAACCGCCGCTCGGCGATGGACCGATCACTTGGTCCGAAGCCGGCTATTCCGCCGCGATCAGAGGAACGGCGGGAAGGGGATGATTTTCGTTGCCGGCCGGGTGCTCGTGAGCGGGGCAGGCGGGGCAGCCGATCGCGCAAGCCGACGCGCGCGCGTTGGCGAGCAGGTTGCGCACCGTCTTGAGGCAGCGGCCGCATTCCGGGGCGCAGCCGAGACAGCGATAGGCCTGAACCGGGCTGCGCGGGCCAACCAGGTGCTCGTCCTCAAGCGTCGCGAGGATCTGCGCTTCGGTCAGCACGTTGCACGAACAGACGATCACGACGTTCCCAGTTTAGAACGAATAAAAACTGTTTGTTCTCAACTGGTTGTATAAACTTGACGCCGGCGGTCGACAATAGGAGCGCCGGATATTCTCTTCCTTTTCCATCTTTTCCGTCTGCCGCGGTTCGGCTGTCCGGACAGGGCTTGGCGCGTGGGGTCGGGCGGTTTGCAGCCTACGCGACAGGATGAAGCATCACCCAGGCTAGAACGAAGAGGAAGTAACCGGTCATTCCGAACGCGAAGACGCAAAACGCCCGCCGGGCCGTCAGCCAGGCTGCGTCGTCTCGGGCGGCAAGGGCGCTGGGCTGGCGGCGGCGCATGGCGGTTTGCTCCCGTTCAGATCAAGGCGGCTGACGCGCTCTCATAGGCGGGCGTTCGCGATGGTTGCGTGTGGGAGCGCACGCGCGGGCGCGAAAGGGGCGGCGGCGGGACCGCTGATAATTGACCCGCGGCGATCGGCTCCCTATCCAAGACGGCAAGGCTTTTCTTCCTCTCAAAACCCAGGAAACCGGTGCATCACACGCCGCTGATCGCAACAATCGTCGTTGGCCTCGTTCTCGCGGCCGTGCTGGGAGCGATCGCAAATCGCATCAGAATTTCGCCGCTCGTCGGCTATCTGCTCGCGGGCGTTGTCTGCGGGCCCTTCACGCCGGGGTTCGTCGCTGATCAGTCCTTGACGCCGGAGCTCGCCGAGATCGGCGTCATCCTTCTGATGTTCGGCGTCGGGCTTCATTTCTCCCTCGGCGACCTGCTTTCGGTGAAGGCCATCGCGATTCCGGGCGCGGTCGCGCAGATCGCTGTCGCCACCTTGCTCGGCTTCGTTCTGGCCGAGGTGATGGGCTGGTCGATCGGCGCCGGATTGATGTTCGGCCTGGCCCTGTCGACCGCCAGCACGGTCGTCCTGCTGCGCGCGCTGCAGGAGCGCCGCGTCGTCGACACCGAGCGGGGACGTATCGCGGTGGGGTGGCTGATCGTCGAGGACATTGCGATGGTCCTGACGCTGGTGCTGCTGCCGGCGATGGCGCCGCTGCTGGGCGGGACCGGCGCCGCGGCGTCGATGAGCGACATCGCCGCGACGTTCGCGATCACGATCGGCAAGGTCGCCGCCTTCGTCGCGATCATGATGATCGGCGGGCGGCGGATCATCCCGTGGCTGCTGCACTACATCGCCCATACCGGCTCGCGCGAGCTGTTCCGCCTGTCCGTGCTGGCGATCGCGCTCGGCGTCGCTTACGGGGCGACCGAACTGTTCGGCGTGTCGTTCGCGCTGGGGGCCTTCTTCGCCGGCATGATTCTGAGCGAGTCGCCGCTCAGCCAGCGCGCCGCGCAGGAAACGCTGCCGCTGCGCGACGCGTTCGCCGTGCTGTTCTTCGTATCGGTCGGCATGCTGTTCGACCCGATGATCGTCGTCCGCGATCCGCTGCCGCTGCTGGCCACGGTGCTGATCATCGTCTTCGGCAAATCGCTGGCGGCCTTCTTCATCGTGCGGGCCTTCGGCCATCCCACCGGCACCGCGCTGATGATCTCGGCGAGCCTGGCGCAGATCGGCGAGTTTTCCTTCATTCTCGCTGGACTCGGCGTCAGCCTTCAGCTCCTGCCCCCGGCCGGCCGCGACCTCATCCTCGCCGGCGCGCTTCTGTCCATTCTCGCCAATCCGCTTGCCTTCGCGGCGATCGACTATGTGAAGCCCTGGATCGACAAAAAACTGCCGGGCCCGAAAGCGGGCGAGGCGGCCGCGCCGGCCGATGCGCCCACGGCCGCAGAGCCGGAAGAGACCGAAGAGATCACGCCGACCCAGCAGAGCGGGCATGTCGTGCTGGTCGGGTTCGGACGGGTCGGCAGCGTGGTCGGCGACGCGCTGATCACGGCGAAGCAGCCGCTCCTCGTGGTCGAGCAGAACGACAAGATCGCCGCCTCCGTGCGCGAGCGCGGCGTCGAGGTGATCGGCGGTCAGGCGTCGCCGGCCGACATCATCGCGGCCGCGAACATTCCCGGGGCGCGCTGGCTCATCGTCGCGATTCCGGAATGGGCGGAGGCGGGCCAGTTCGTGCAGCAGGCGAGAAGTCTCAATCCGACGCTTCCGATCCTCGCGCGCTCCCATTCAGACGCGGAGACCGAGCATCTGACGCAGCTCGGCGCCAACACCGTCATCATGGGCGAGCGCGAGATCGCGCTGGCGATGCTTGCGCTTGTGAGGCCGGACGTCGCGGCCGCCGCCGCTCCGGACCCGAGCGGCCAGTCCGCCGCCGGCGGCCCGCCTGCGGACGAGGCCGGGAGCGAGCCGCGTCCGGCTTCGCCCTGACGTCCCGCATGGACGATCTCCCCGCTCGCCTCCTATGATGCGGAGGGTTCACCGGTTCCCGGTAACGGGAAGAGAGCGGTTTTCCGGGGGATGGCATGAAGGTCGGCGGCAAGCCCTATCGCACGATCTGGCTCGACGACGACGGGGAATCCGTCGTCGTCATCGACCAGACGCGGCTGCCGCATGCGTTCGCCGCCAGGACGCTGCTCGACGCCGCCGACGCCGCTGATGCGATCAGGACCATGATCGTGCGCGGCGCGCCGCTCATCGGCGCCACCGCCGCCTACGGCGTCGCGATGGCGATGCGCGACGACCCCTCCGATGGCAACCTGCTGCGCGCATGCGACGATCTGGTCGCGACGCGGCCCACCGCGATCAATCTGGCTTGGGCGGTGGCGCGCTTGCGCCAGCCCCTGCTGCATGCGCCGCGCGCGAGCCGCGCCGAGCTTGCTTACCGGCTGGCGGCGGAACTGTGCGACGAGGACGTCGCGATCAACGAGGCGATCGGCGATCACGGCGCAGCGATCTTCGCCGCGCGCTGGCGCGATCTCGGCGAAACGAAACCGCTGACGATCCTGACCCACTGCAACGCCGGCTGGCTGGCGACCGTCGACTGGGGCACCGCGCTGGCGCCGATCTACAAGCTGCATGACGAGGGCGTTCCCGTGCATGTGTTCGTCGACGAGACGCGGCCGCGCAATCAGGGGGCGGGCCTGACAGCGTGGGAGCTGAAATCGCACGGCGTTCCTTTCGAACTGATCGTCGACAACGCCGGCGGCCATCTCATGCAGCAGGGCGAGGTCGACCTGTGCGTGGTCGGAACCGACCGCGTGACCGCCGACGGCTCCGTCTGCAACAAGATCGGCACCTACCTGAAAGCGCTCGCCGCGCGCGACAACGGCGTGCCGTTCTACGTGGCGCTGCCCTCGCCAACGATCGACTGGGCGACCGATCATGGCGCGGACGTTCCGATCGAGGATCGCGGCGCGCGCGAGGTGACGCATATCTGGGGACGCGACGCGAAAGGCTCGCGCGTCGAGGTGGCGCTCGCGCCGGAAGGAGCGCTGGCGCGCAACCCCGGTTTCGACGTGACCCCGCCGCGCCTCGTAACGGGACTGATCACCGAGCGCGGCGTGGCGGAGGCTTCGAAAGAAGGCATGCAGGCGCTGTTCGCCGCGAAGGCCGCATGAATGACAGACGCTGCGAACAACGAGCCGCTGCGCGCGCGCATCATCGAGACATGCCGCGCGATGAATCGCGTCGGCCTCAATCAGGGAACCTCAGGCAATCTCAGCGCACGGCTTGACGGAGAGCGCTGCCTGATCACGCCCTCGGGCCTCGACTATGACGCGATGACGCCGGGCGACATCGCCCTGTTGTCGTTCGACGGGCGCTGGTCCGGACGATCGAGGCCCTCGACGGAATGGCGCTTCCATCGCGACATCCTGCGCCACAGGCCGGACGCGGGCGCCGTGCTGCACGCCCATGCGCGGCACGCCACCGCGATCGCCTGCCTCGGCCTCGACATTCCCGCTTTTCACTACATGGTCGCCGTCGCGGGCGGCGATGCGATCCGCTGCGCGCCCTATGCGACCTTCGGCAGCCAGGCGCTGTCCGACGCGGCGCTCGCGGCGCTCGACGGGCGGAAGGCCTGTCTGCTCGCCCATCACGGCATGATCGCGATCGGCGAGACGCCGGAGAAGGCGCTGCGGCTGGCGATCGAGGTCGAGGCGCTCGCCGCCATCTACCTTTCGGCGCGCCAGATCGGGGAGCCGAAGACCTTGCCGCGCGGAGAGATGGCGCGCGTGCTGCGCCTGTTCGCGACCTATGGCACGCCCGATTTTCCCGATGACGAGTTGCGGCGGATCGACGAGCGATAGCCATTGGGCCGCTTTGCTCCTACAAGAAGCCGCGTCGCACACAGGGAGAAAACGATGGCCGGGCATGAGAAAACAGCGCTGATCACCGGCGCGGGATCGGGCGTCGGCCGCGCCACCGCCATCGCCTTCCTGAAAGACGGCTACCGCGTCGCGCTCGCCGGACGCCGAAAGGACGCGCTCGATGAAACGGTGAAGCTGTCAGGCGTCGATCCCGATCGCGCGCTCTGCGTCTCCTGCGACGTGACCGATCCGACCTCGGTGGCGGCCCTGTTCGCCGCGGCGAAGGCCAGGTTCGGGCGCCTCGACGTGCTGTTCAACAACGCCGGCGTGTCGAAGGGCGGCTCGATCGAGGAGGTCGCCGTCGAGGACTGGCTGGCGACCGTCGCCACCAACCTGTCGGGCCCGTTCTACTGCACGCAGGAAGCGTTCCGCATCATGAAGGACCAGACGCCGCGCGGCGGGCGCATCATCAACAACGGCTCGATCTCGGCGACGACGCCGCGGCCGGGCTCGGCGCCCTACACAGCCACCAAGCACGCGATCTCCGGCCTGACGAAGTCCACATCGCTCGACGGACGCAAATACGACATCGCCTGCGGTCAGATCGACATCGGCAACGCGCTGACCGAGATGGCCGCGAAAATGACGAAGGGCGTGCCGCAGCCCGACGGCTCGATGAAGGTCGAGCCGGTGATGGATGTGGAGAATGTCGCGAAATCCGTGCTGCACATGGCGAGCCTGCCGCTCGAAGCCAATGTGCTTTTCATGAATGTCATGGCGACGAAGATGCCGTTCGTGGGGCGGGGGTAGGTTTATCCGCTCACTGTGGCCGGTCGGAGTGTCCCGGCCAGCCACATTCTCGTAAAAAATAACAAGACGGTATTGCGCGGAATAAATCAGCCCTCGTCAAGGGGGCGCATGATGTCGATTGCCGGATGCGGCCGACGTTATTCCCCATGCACGACGGCGATCTTCGCGCCCTGCGCGATCTGCTGTCCCGCCTGCGCCGCGATCTCCGAGACGACGCCGTCGCGCGGCGCGGTGAGCACATGCTCCATCTTCATCGCCTCGACGATGGCGACGCGGTCACCCTTCTTCACCGGCTGATCCTTCTCGACGAACAGCGCCACGAGCTTTCCGTGCATCGGCGATTTCAGGACGGCGTCGCCGTCCGCTTCGTCGATGTCGACGGAGAAGGGATCGAAGAGAGAGACGGTGGTCTGGCGGCCATTGCGGAGGACGATCACGCCATCGGGTATTCTGGGAAAATTGTGATCCGAATTGGTCCAGAAGCGATCATCAAACGTCGCCTGCGCATCCTTGAACGAAACGACGGGCCCTTCGCGAAGCCATTCTACATCTGCGGCCGTGCGTTCGCCGTCGACAACAAGGCTCATGCCATGACGACGGCGTCCGGCAAGCTGAAACCCATCCACATTTGACCACCAAGGGGAATCTAAGCTTTCTCCCGGCGCGCGGCTGTGGCGATAAGAATTTTCCCGCTCCCATTCATCATCAATGAGCGCGAGCGCGCCTTCGCACACGGCGATCGCATCCAGCGGCTGCTTCACCGCGCCAAGCTTTTCCAGATTCCGTTCGATGAATCCCGTATCGAACTTCCCCTCGCGAAAGCCGTCCGCCTCGCAAAGCGCCTTCAGAAACGCGACGTTCGATTTCGGGCCGGCGACAACGGTTTCTCCCAGCGCCGCCGCAAGCTTCGCCAGCGCCTCGTCGCGCGTGCCCGCATGCGCGATCACCTTCGCGATCATCGGATCGTAGAAGGGCGTCACCTCGCCGCCCTCGGCGACGCCGGAATCGACGCGGATTCCATCGCCCCCTGGCAGGCGCAGCGCCCATAATTTTCCCGTGGAGGGCAGGAAGCCGTTTTCCGGATCCTCCGCATAGACGCGCGCCTCGACCGCATGGCCATCGATCTTGAGATCGCCCTGCGCGAAGGGGAGTTTCTCTCCGGCGGCGACGCGGAATTGCAGCTCCACGAGATCGAGTGCCGTGATCGCCTCGGTCACAGGATGCTCGACCTGCAGGCGCGTGTTCATCTCCATGAAGAAGAATCCCTCGGGCGTCAGTCCGCCGCGGCCGTCGGCGATGAATTCAACGGTGCCGGCGCCGACATAGCCGACCGCGCGTGCGGCCTCGACCGCCGCCTTGCCCATCGCGGCGCGCACCTCCGGCGGCATGCCGGGCGCGGGCGCCTCCTCGATCACTTTCTGGTGGCGGCGCTGCAGCGAGCAGTCGCGCTCGAACAGATGCACGACATTTCCATGCGCGTCCGCGAAGATCTGGATTTCGATGTGGCGCGGCGACAGGACATATTTCTCGACCAGCACGCGCGCGTCGCCGAATGCGCTCCGGGCCTCGCGCTGCGCGCTTTCGAGAGCGGCGGCGAACGCGCCCTCGTTCTCGACGCGCTTCATGCCCTTGCCGCCGCCGCCGGCGACAGCTTTGATGAGAACCGGATAGCCGATGCGCGCGGCTTCGTTTGCGAGAAACGCTCCGTCCTGCGTCGCGCCGTGATAGCCGGGCACCACCGGCACGTCAGCCTTTTCCACGAGCGCTTTCGCGGCGTCCTTCAGCCCCATCGCGCGGATCGCGGATGCGGGAGGACCGACGAAGACGATCCCGTTCCTGGCGCAGAGATCGGAAAAGTCGGCGTTCTCGGAGAGAAAGCCATAACCGGGGTGGATGCAGGCCGCGCCGGACGCCTTGGCGACATCAAGGATTTTGTCGGCGACCAGATAGCTTTCGCGCGCCGGGGCGGGGCCGATCAGATACGCCTCGTGGGCCATCGCGACATGCGGCGCGTTCGCATCAGCTTCGGAATAAACCGCGATCGTGCGCATGCCGAGCCGTCGCGCGGTGCGGATCACGCGACAGGCGATCTCGCCGCGGTTGGCGATGAGAACGGAAGGCAGGCGATCGGCGACGCCGGACGTCATCGGGAACTCCCGGTCAGCAAGAGTTCGGGCTTAGCCGGCCGGACGGCGGAACGCCAGATCGCCCAACTCGCCTGGAAGGCGAGGGCGGCCCCCAGCAGATCGAGCGCGTATTCCGGCCCGCGCATCGGCGCGACGCGGGCGGCGAAACCGGCGAGCGCATAGCCCGTGGTCGAAATGAGGTCATTGCGGCTGCCGAGCCACGTCGCCTTGATGAGCGGATTCTCCGTCCGCCTGAACCGAAACAGGGCCGCGATGACCGCGATCGCCGCAACGATCGCGCTGAAGGCGGAGAAGCCGAGGAACCAGACCTCGATCGGGCGCGGATTCAGAATCTTGTCCCACAGGTCATAGAGCGTGTGCAGGCCGGCGACCGCCATGACGCCCGCGAGAAAGAGCGAGGCGATCCGCTCGGCCATTTCTCCGCGCCTGAACACGAGCGCCGCGACGCCGTAGAAGGCGACGTCGTAAATCCAGTCCACGCCATCCTTGAAGAGCTGGCGATTGCCGACCACAAGCGCGACCGCCGCCGTTCCCGCGCCGAGCAGCAGGACGCCGAGGGTGATCGCCCAGATTGTCCTGGCGTAACCGCGGTCTTCGGCGTCGGGCGTCATTGAAGGACAGGATCAATGGTGAAGCGTCGGTCGGCAATAGGCGGCGGCGCGACCGACCGCCGAAGCCTGCCGCCGTGGGTCCATGCTTGCCCGCCGCCCCGGTTCTTGAAACGATAGCGGCTCCCTTCGTCCGCTGTCGGCTCCATGACTGATCTTCATCACCTTTCCGCGGCGAAGCTCGCCTCGCTCTACGCCAAACGGAAACTGTCCCCGGTCGAGGCGACGCAGGCGGCGCTGGCGCGCATCGACGCCTGGGACGCGAGCCTCAACGCGATGTACCTCGTCTATCGCGACGCCGCGCTGAAGGCCGCGAAAGAGTCCGAGAAGCGCTGGAGGAAGGGCGAAACGCTGTCGGCGATCGACGGGGTTCCGATCACGCTGAAGGACAATATCGCGACCAGGGGCGATCCGATGCCGCTCGGCACGGCGGCGATGCCGCTGACGCCGAAGACCGAGGATTCGCCCGCCGCCGCGCGCACGCGGGAATCCGGCGCCGTCATCATCGGCAAGACCACGATGCCGGACTACGGCATGCTGTCGTCCGGCGTGTCGTCGTTTCACGGGATCACGCGTAACCCCTGGGATCTGACGCGCAACACGTCCGGCTCCTCCTCCGGCGCCGGCGCGGCGGCCGCGGCCGGCTACGGGCCGCTGCATGTCGGCACCGACATCGGCGGCTCGGTGCGGCTGCCGGCGGTGCATAACGGCGTCTTCGCGCTCAAGCCGTCGCTCGGCCGGATCCCGCATCACCCGCCCTATATGGGCCGCGTCGCCGGTCCGATGACGCGAACCGTGACGGACGCCGCCCTGCTCATGGAGACCCTGACGCGGCCCGATCCGCGCGATTTCATGAGCCTGCCCTATGACGACGTCGCCTATTCGGAAAAGCTCGGGAAGCTGAAGCTCAAGGGGCTGCGGATCGGCCTGCTGCGCGAGATGGGGGTCGGTTTCAAGCCGCATCCGGAGATCGCGGCGGCGGTCGAGGACTGTGCGCAGGCGCTGGTCGCGGCCGGCGCCGATCTTGTCGAGATGAAGAGCTTCATGACCGCCGACATGCTCGACGGGTTCGGCCGCTTCTTCGAGGCGCGCTCCTGCAATGACATCGCGCCGCTGCCGGCGGAAACGAAGGCGAAGATCACGCCCTTCATCGTCGAATGGGCGACCTGGCGCGCGACCGGCTTCACCGGGCCGGAGCTCATGGCGGCTTACGGCCAGATCATGGCGATGCGGGAGGCGGCGGTGAAGGCGGTCGGCGCGTTCGATTTCGTCATTTCGCCGACATCGCCGATCCTGCCCTATGAGGCCGAAGGCGCGGCGCCGGGCAACGATGCGCGCAACGCGTTCCCGCATATCGCCTTCACCGTCGCCTACAACATGTCGGAACAGCCGGCGGCCTCGATCAACTGGGCGTCCAGCAAGCAGGGACTGCCGCTCGGGGTGCAGGTGATCGGCCAGCGTTTCGACGATCGCGGCGTGCTGCGGCTCGCCTATGCGATCGAGCAGCTTCGGCCGAAGCAGAAGGCGTGGCCGGAGCCGGCGTAGGAGCTGTGGAGAGTTCCGGTCGGGGAGCAGCGCCCGCTCGCGCCCGGCGCGCGCGCCGTGCTATCGGGCGATCATGGCGCTTCACCTGATCAAGCTCTGCGTCGGGGCCGAGTCCATCGCCGATCTGGAGGACTGGATCGCGATGCGGCTGGCGGAGAAGCGCCGGCTCAAGCAGACGGTCGAGCAGCTTCATACGACCCGGATGGTTCCGCGCCGGCTCGATCCGGCGCATCCGGACGGGTCGCTCTACTGGGTGATCAAGGGACAGGTGTCGGCGCGTCAGGCGCTGACCGGGATCAGGCCGTTCACCGACGAGCAGGGGATCGGCCGTTGCCATCTCGTGCTCGATCCGACGGTCGTTCCGGTCTCGCCCAGACCCTGCCGCCCGTTCCAGGGATGGCGCTATCTTGAGGAGAAGGACGCGCCGCGTGATCTCGCCGGCGCCGGCGCGCGGCAGATCGCCGAGATGCCGGAAGAATTGCGCCGCGAACTGACCGGCCTCGGTCTTCTCTAGGTCCGTCCTCCCGACGAACGCCGTGTGCGTATCGGCACAAACGCCCTGCGACTCCGACGGCATGGTCCCTCCCTGACAGGAGGCCATGATGTGGATCGGCGGCGCGGAAGGAACCGGATACCGCTACGAGGTGATCGCCCTCGTCGACGGCTATGTCGTCCAGATGCGCGATCTCTCCACCGGCGTTGTGGACGCAGCCGAGACGCGGTTGTTCCGGACGGCGCGCGTCGCCTTCGCGCACGCCCATGCGATGGCGGCCATCGACCGTTTCGCCGCGACGCTTCTCGACATGCAGGACGCCGCCAGCGAGCGCCGGGACGCGCAACGCAGCGAACAGACGCTGCGCGCGCTGAAAGAGCAGCTCAACGACGAGGGCAGCCTCTATGCGCCGCCGCCGGAACAAACGCCGTCCAGCTGCGTCTATCACTAAGGAACTGATCGATGCTGAGCGAAACAGACGCGATTCGAGCCCCTTACATCGTCGAGCCGGCGGGCGCGGCGTGGCGCGTGACGCGGTTGTCCCGCATCGACGGGCGGGATGCGGATATCGAGGCGGTTGTCCATCGGCAACGCGAGGTCGCTCTGGCCTATGCGGACGCCGCGGCCGCGCTGGAGCGTTATCTCGCCTCGGTCGATCGCGGCGAGGATTCAGCCGAATTGTTTGATGCGTGGCGAATGCTCGACGACCGTTACGAGCTTCTGGCCATGGAGCGGCATGATGCGCCGCTCGCTGAATCGAACGATCCCTGGGCGATCGCCGCAAGCGGATCCGCAACCCGCCATTGAGCAGATCAGTGTCCGGCTCCAAACCGGATCGTCACCGCCGAGCGTCCGTCCGGACGGTATACGCTGAGGCGAATGGCGACGCGCGGGGTCGTGGCTGATCGCGCCCGCATCCGGACCCGCAGCAGCGTCGTCAGCAGATCCTGAGCAGTGGCTCGGAGCTTGGCCGGGGATAGCGCCTCGTGAGCCTCGCCGAGGCTTTTGAGAAGCTGCTTGTTGGATTGCGGAAGGGGTACGGGAAGAACGTCGGAAAAGGTCACAGCCGCCTCCTAGCCGCGAGACGCAAAGCAGTTGAAGCCGTCACGCTTGAGCGTTTTGCAGGCCGCCTGCGCTTCCTCGGCGTCGAAGCCGGCGAACCGCGCGCGCCACAGGGTCGCCCCATCCTTGGAAATGCGCTCGGTGAAAGGCGACGCCTTTGACAGCGCCGTCCGCGCCTTGGACTTCGCCTTGGCGAGAACTTCCTTCGCCTTGTCCTGATTGTCGGTCGCGCCGAGCTGGATGACCCAGCCGCCGGCGGCCGCAATGGTCTGCTTGGAGATCGCGGTGGCGGCGGCCGGCGCTGCTGGCGTGGACGAAGCCGCCGCCTGGCGAATGGCGGCCGGCGGGCGCGGCGGCGCCGATGCGGTCTGCCGCACGGGCGCGTAAGCGGTCACAACGCGGGGCGCATCCTCCGCCGCGGGCTTCGGCAGCGGAATGGGCGCGAGGGAAGCGGTCTTCACGGGCGCTGGCGCTGGCAGCGCAGCTGCGCTCGCCGCGACCGGACGGACATTGGACAGATCAAGCGGGCGGCTGACAGGCTGAGGCGGCGCGATGGACGCCGTCGTCGCCGGCGCCTCCGGCTCAGCCGACGCCACCACGGTCTCTCCGATCTGCGGCGCCGTGCGCGCGCCAGCATAGGCGCGTTCGAGCCCGGTCTCGATCAGCGACGCCATCTGAACGTCGCGGGCGCGTCCGGAGCGGCCGCCGAGAACGACGCCGACCACATGGCGCCCGTCCGTGCGCGCGGATGTCAGGATGTTGAAGCCGGAAGCGCGGGTATATCCGGTCTTGATGCCGTCGACGCCCTCAACCCGACCCAGGAGCCGGTTGTGGCCCACGACGCGCGTTCCATTGAAATCGAAAGATCGAGTCGCAAAATATTGATAATATTTCGGGAAGCGGTCCTGGATGGCGCGGCCCAAAGTCACCAGATCGCGCGCGGTGGTGATGTTCGGCGGCGAGTTCGGCAAGCCATGCGCGTTATAGAAGGACGTCCGGGCCATCCCGAGGGCGCGGGCGCGCCGGGTCATCTGCTCCGCGAACGCCTCCTCGCTGCCGGCGATGGTTTCCGCGACGACCACCGAGGCGTCGTTCGCGGACTTCGTGACCATGCCCCTGATAGCGTCCTCGACGGTGATCGTTTCGCCGGGCTGCAGCCCCAGCTTGGTCGGCGGCTGGGCTGCGGCGCGCGCCGAGACGCGCATCGGCGTGTCGAGCGTCAGTCGGCCGCGGTCGAGCTGCTCGAACAGGAGATAAAGGGTCATGACCTTGGTCAGCGAGGCCGGAATGCGCGGCGCGTCGGCGTTGTTCGCCTGAATGATGCGCCCGGTCTTGGCGTCGACCAGCATCGAGGCGGTCGGCGGGCCGGCGTGCGCCGCGGGTTTGGCCCGGCGCCGCGCAGCTTCGGCCGAATCGGCCGTCGCAAGGATGAGGCCGGCTCCGAGAACGGCCGCCCCGATCATCCAGCCTGCAGGCCGGACTACGCTACCTGAACGCATACAACTCGTCCCTGACTCAACGCCACCACGCCCCTGCGCGATTGTGGCCCGCGCAGCACGAAGGGAACGATAAAATTGATGCGGTTACGGACGGGTTAAAGGGCGGCGAGAGGACAATCATTCCTGTCGATAATTCAGGCTCATGTTGCGGCGCACAAAAATCATTGACAATTGATTGTGCATCGCACATATCCGGTCGCCTGGCGGGCGCGGCGCGCGTCCGACCGATATTTTCGGCGCATAGTGTCAGCGCCCCCGCGGAGAGCCTCAATGCAGATCGACGATTTCCAGAAATACGGCAAGGACGCGTTCGAGAACGCTTCCAAGACCTTCAACGCCTTCACGAAGACGGCGCAGGCGGTTGCGGCCGAGACTGCCGACTACTCCAAGAAGTCGCTCGAGGGCGCTTCGTCCGTCACCGAGAAGGTGCTCGGCGCGAAGTCGCTGGACAAGGCCTTCGAAATCCAGAGCGACTATCTGAAGTCGGCTTACGAGGGCTTCGTCGCCTACGCCGCCCGAGTCGGCGATCTCTATCAGGCCGCCGCCCGCGACGCGGTCAAGCCTTACGAGACGATGTTCGCGGCCGCCAAGGCCAAGTAATCGGCCAAGTAATCGACCAAGTCATCGCAGCTTCCTGCTGCGCGATCAGAGCCCGGCGGTTTCGCCGGGCTTTTTTATTGCGCCGGCGGCCACACGCTTGGCGCCTTCTGTGAACATTGTCTCACGCGGCGGACGCGGCCGACTCTGGCGAAGCGGGCCGGGCGGCTATACATTGTCGGCTGATCGGGATTCAATCGAAGCATCGTGCGATGGAGATGGCTTTGTCAGGACAAGCGCGCAATCTTGAGGGGCCGCGCGCCGCCGGGGGAGCAAAAAACAACCGTCCCGGAGAGGGCGGAACGGGCGCAGGCACGGCGGTCATCACCCGCGCCAAGCCGCGCACCAAGCGTCCGAACGTCTATCGCGTGCTGCTGCTCAATGACGATTACACCCCGATGGAGTTCGTCGTGCATGTTTTGGAGAAGTTCTTTTCCAAGAGCCACGACGAGGCCGTGCAGATCATGATGCATGTGCACCAGCACGGCGTCGGCGAGTGCGGCGTGTTCACCTATGAGGTCGCCGAGACCAAAGTGACGCAGGTTATGGACCTGGCCCGGCGCAATCAGCATCCTCTCCAGTGCGTCATGGAGAAGAAGTAGCTCAGGATACCGGAGAAGCCGTTGCCCTCTTTCTCTCGCCATCTGGAACAGGCCCTGCATCGCGCTCTGGCGCTCGCCAACGAGCGCAAGCACGAATACGCCACCTTGGAACACCTGCTTCTCGCCCTGATCGACGATCAGGACGCGGCCGCCGTCATGCGGGCCTGCAACGTGGACATCGAGGCGCTGCGGCGAAGCTTGGTCGACTATATCGACAAGGAGCTCGCCAACCTCGTCACCGATGGGCGCGAGGACTCCAAGCCGACAGCCGGGTTCCAGCGCGTCATCCAGCGCGCCGTGATCCATGTCCAGTCGTCCGGGCGGGAGGAGGTGACCGGCGCGAACGTGCTGGTGGCGATCTTCGCCGAGCGTGAGAGCCACGCCGCCTATTTCCTGCAGGAGCAGGAAATGACGCGCTACGACGCGGTCAACTATATCAGCCACGGCATCGCCAAGCGCGCCGACATGAACGAGCCGCGCGCGACGCGGGGCGTCGAGGAGGAGCGTGAGAACCGCCCAAGCGGCGGCGCTTCCGAAGGCGAGAAAGAGAAGAAAAAGGAAAGCGCGCTCGACGCTTACTGCGTCAACCTGAACAAGAAGGCTAAGACCGGAAAGATCGATCCGCTGATCGGGCGCGAGTCCGAGGTGCAGCGGGTGATCCAGGTTCTGTGCCGCCGGCAGAAGAACAATCCGCTGCTGGTCGGCGATCCGGGCGTCGGCAAGACCGCCATCGCCGAGGGTCTGGCGCGCAAGATCGTGCGCGGAGAGGTGCCCGAGGTCCTGAGCGACGCGACGGTGTTCTCCCTCGACATGGGCGCGCTGCTCGCCGGCACCCGCTATCGCGGCGACTTCGAGGAGCGGCTGAAGCAGGTGATGAAGGAGATCGAGGCCCATCCCAAGGCGATCATGTTCATCGACGAGATCCATACGGTGATTGGCGCCGGGGCCACCTCCGGCGGCGCGATGGATGCCTCGAACCTGCTCAAGCCCGCTCTCGCGCAAGGCTCTCTTCGCTGCATCGGATCAACGACTTACAAGGAGTTCCGTCAGTTCTTCGAGAAGGACCGCGCGCTGGTGCGCCGGTTCCAGAAGATCGACGTGAACGAGCCGTCGGTGCCGGACGCGATCGAGATCATGAAGGGGCTGAAGCCCTATTTCGAGAAGTTCCACAAGCTTCGCTACACGAACGAGGCGGTGAAGGCCGCCGTCGAGCTGTCGGCCCGGTACATTCATGACCGGAAGCTGCCGGACAAGGCGATCGACGTGATCGACGAGACCGGCGCCTCGCAGATGCTGCTGCCGGAGAGCCGGCGCAAGAAGACGATCGGCGTCAAGGAGATCGAGACGACGATCGCCACGATGGCGCGCATTCCGCCCAAGACCGTCTCGAAAGACGACGCGGAGGTGCTCCAGCATCTCGAGGAGTCGCTCGAGCGGGTTGTCTATGGGCAGGACGACGCGATCAAGAAGATCAGCGCGGCGATCAAGCTGGCGCGGGCCGGGCTGCGGGATCAGGAAAAGCCGATCGGCTCCTACCTGTTCGCGGGTCCGACCGGCGTCGGCAAGACCGAGGTCGCCCGCCAGCTCGCATCCACGCTGGGAGTCGAGCTGATCCGCTTCGACATGTCCGAATATATGGAGCGGCACACGGTCAGCCGGCTGATCGGCGCTCCGCCCGGCTATGTCGGATTTGATCAGGGAGGTCTTCTGACCGACGGCGTCGACCAGCATCCGCACTGCGTGCTGCTGCTCGACGAGATCGAGAAGGCGCATCCCGACCTGTTCAACATCCTTCTGCAGGTCATGGATCACGGCAAGCTGACCGACCATAACGGCAAGCAGGTCGATTTCCGGAACGTGATCATCGTGATGACCACGAACGCCGGCGCAGCCGATCTCGCCAAGTCGGCCTACGGCTTCACGCGGCAGAAGCGCGAGGGCGACGACATCGAGGCGATCAACCGCATGTTCTCGCCCGAGTTCCGCAATCGGCTCGACGCCGTCATCTCGTTCGGCCAGTTGCCGCGCGCGGTGGTCGCCAAGGTGGTCGACAAGTTCGTCATGCAGCTCGAGGCGCAGCTCGCCGACCGCAACGTGACGATCGAACTGACCGACGAGGCGCGCGAGTGGCTGGTCGACAACGGCTATGACGAGACCATGGGCGCGCGTCCGATGGCGCGTCTGATCCAGCAGACGATCAAGACCCCGCTGGCCGACGAGGTTCTGTTCGGACGGCTGAAGAACGGCGGCGCCGTGAAGGTCATGGTCACGCTGGACGAGATCACGGGCAAGAAGGTGCTCGGCTTCGAGTTCCCGCTCGGGCCGACCACGCCGAAGCCGGAAAAGGTCGTCGCGCAGGCCGCGGGCGCGCCAAAGAAGCGATCGCCGCCGAAACCCTCTTCCGGCGAGGGTGGGAATGGGGCTAAGAAGCGCCCCGCCGGCGGGGAGCCGAAGACCGCGCTGCCTGTGCGGACGGTGCCGAAGGTTCCTCTCGTCCGCGAATAGCGGGCGGTCTGGCGCGTCGCCGTTCGCGACGACGCGCGCGATGATCGTTGCGGCGCGACGGTTCCGGAAAGCGAATGTCCGCTTGTCCGCGTCGCTCGTGTGGGATGGGGTTTGATGGCGCTGACGAGATATGAGCGCAGGCTGAAGCGCAAGCGGACCGAAGAGGTCATGTCCTGGTTCATTCTGCCAGTGATCTGCGCCGTCGTTTATCTCGTCGGCGTGGTCGCCTGGACGAATCTGCGCGAAGCGATGCCGAGCCTCGGCGACCTGCGCGCGCTGCAGGACAAGGTGCAGCAGCGCTGAGCGCCCTCCAGCCGCGACGCGTAGCAGGTCATCGCCGCCTCGCGTCCGCCCGAGCGCATGAGAGGGCTGCGGCCGGCGCGTCTTGATGCCGCGGGCCGGCGCTGGTCTATACGCGGCCGGCGAGCCGAACCCGGGTCGCGTCGGACGGACGAGTCGTGGAAGCCGGTTCATCTCCAGCGCGCGCATTCTGGCAGGGGGTGGCCGACGCGTTGAAGCTGCCGGCCTGGATGCTCGGCCTCTCGATGGTGGGCGTCGGCCCGCTGGCGCGCGACGTAGGCTTTTCGATCGGCGGCGCGGTTCTCTCCAGTCTTCTCATTTTCGCGGTTCCGGCGCAGGTGGTGTTCTTCGGGATGATCGCCGCCGGTTCGTCGCTGGTCTCGATCGCGCTGGCGGTCACGCTGTCGGCGGTGCGCCTGATGCCGATGACGGCGTCTCTGATGCCGTTCCTGCGCGGGCCGGGAGCGACGCGGCCGAAACTTCTGCTCGCTTCGCATTTCGTTGCGGTGACGGTGTGGGTCGAGTCGATGCGCAGGCTGCCGCATGTCGAGCCCGCGCTCCGGCGACCCTATTTCTTCGGCGTCGGCGCGGCCTGCATGGCGAGCGCATCGCTGTTCACGGCTCTCGGCTACCTGCTCGCCGGCAGCGTGCATCCCGCGATCGGCGCCGGGCTCCTGTTCATGACGCCGACTTTCTTCACCCTGTCGCTGGTCGCCGGGGCGCGCCTCCCGGCCGACTGGATCGCCGTCGGAGCGGGGTTCCTGCTGCCGGTGATCTTCGGCGCGTGGCTCGGACCTGCGGCCGCCCTGTTCCTTACCGGCCTTCTCGGCGGAACGGCGGCGTTTCTGGTCGAGATGCGCCGCAAGGCGAAACCCGCATGATCTCCTCCGGCGCGCTGTCGGGCGATCTCGCCGCCTATCTCGCCCTGCTCGTCGCCGGCGCCCTGCCGAACGGCGTGTGGCGGTGGGCGACGGTTCTTCTGACGGCGAAGCTCGACGACCGTTCGCCGGTCTTCATCTGGGTCCGCCATGTCGCGACCTGCCTTGTCGCGGGCGTCGTCGCGCAACTGCTGCTTCTGCCGTCGGGCGCGCTCGCGCATGTGCCCATCGGCGTCCGTTTCGGCGGACTCGTTTTCGCGGTGGCGGCGTGGCGTCTCGCGCGCCGCAACATCCTGATCGGATGGCTCGCCGGCGTCAGCGGCCTCATCGCCGCCGCGTCGTTTTATTGAGGCGCGCTATCGCGCCGACAGGGCCGCGCGTATTTTCGCGGCGTTGGCGGCAAGCGTTTCCTTCGGCGCAATCTCGCCCGTATGAGGCCGCATCGCGACCCCGGCCCAGCGCGGAACGATATGGACGTGAATGTGGAAAACCACCTGTCCGCCGGCGCTTTCGTTGAACTGCTGGATCGTCAACCCGTCAGCGTTCATTCCGGTCTTCACCGCCTGGGCGACGTGATGCACGCCGCGCGCGAGACGCGCGAAATCATCCGGCGAAATGTCGAGAATGTTGCGCGCCGGCGCCTTGGGAATGACGAGGGTGTGTCCGTCGGCGCGCGGCATGATGTCCATGAAGGCGAGCGCATGCTCGTCCTCATACACTTTCTCGCACGGCAATTCGCCGCGCAAAATCTTGGCGAAAACGTTCTGCGGATCGTAGGCGGTCATCATGCGCTCCGGCTCGCCATCGGAATGGCAAGCCGGGCGCACAGGGTCAAGCGCTCAACGCGCGGCGATCAGTTGCAGACTCGCCGCCAGCCCCACGGCGTCCGGCGCATCCAGCAGCGGCGGGGACGGTAGTAATAGCGCGGCCGCACGTAATATCGCGGGCGGACATAATAGCGCGGGCGATAATAGCGACGTCGATAATAATACTGGGCGAACTCGGCGTTTTCCTCGCCGCTCTGGGCCATGTCCTTGATGAGATCGTCGACGTTGCCGGAAACCGGCGCCGTGGATGGGGGCGTTAAAGCCGGGGCTGCTTGAGCCGGGGACAGCATCGCGCCCGCGGCGCCCGCCGCGGCTACGCCGAGCCCGAAAAGCTTGAGAAATTCCCTACGTTCCATGCGCTTGCTCCTTCTTCATCGACGCCCGGCTCGGCGGGGCCGCTTCACAACCGCGAAATCGCTCCGCGACGACCGCGCGATGTTGCGCTCTCGTGCGGCGCGACCACTGTGCGCGCCCGCACATGAACCATTCCCGAAGAGAATCCGGCGAAAAATCGTCGGCCACGCTTAACGAAACGCGCGCTGGAGCGGGCGCTTCGTGTCAGATCAGTACGCCCAGCGACAGACCGTGCGCCATCCCCACCGCGTGCGCTCGCGACGGCAGATTCGACGACGCCTCGGGCGGCGACGAGGATAGCGAGGGTAGCGCGGGTCGTGACGATATTGCGCGAATTCTTCGGAGCCGGCGTTTTCCGACGCCATTCTCGCAATCAATTCATCTGCGGACATCGAGTCGGCCGAACCTGCGCGCAACGCGGTTGCGGCCGCCGCCGGAGACATCGTGAGCGCGACCGCTCCAAGAGCGAGGGTTCCGAAGCCGAACAATTTGAGAAATTCTCGACGCTCCATGTCAGTCCTCTCTGCTTCAATCGATGCGATCCGACATCGCAGACGCCGGCGTCGCCGAATCCGCTCATGATCCTCGAGGACAACTCGTCATCCCTGAGGACAAGATGCGGCGATATGGTGAACCGCCAAAGGTTCAGGAATGTTCCCGCCGGAAAGGCGTATAATCCTGATACTCCGACACCATCGCCTCGACATGCCGCCGCTCCCGCTCGAGATAATCGGCGACGGCGCGGCGCAATCCGGGATGAGCGATGTCGTGCGCCGAATAGGTCGTGGTCGGAAGGTAGCCGCGCGCGAGCTTATGGTCGCCCTGGGCGCCGGCTTCGACGCGCGACAGTTTCCGCGCGATCGCTTCCTCGATGGCCTGATAGTAGCAGACCTCGAAATGCAGGAACGGATGCTGCTCGACGCATCCCCAGTGGCGGCCATAGAGCGCGTCTCCGCCGACGAAATTGATCGCGCCGGCGATATATCGCCCGTCGCGCTTCGCCATCACCAGCACGATGTCCTTCGCCATGCGCTCGCCGATCAGCGAATAGAAAGCCCGCGTGAGATAGGGACGTCCCCATTTGCGGCCGCCGGTGTCCATGTAGAATTTGAAGAAGTCGTCCCAGACGCGCTCGGTGAGGTCGCCGCCGGTCAGCCTTTCGATTGAAATTCCGTTGGCGACCGCCTCGCGCCGCTCGCGGTTGATCGCCTTGCGCTTGCGCGAGGCGAGGGCGGCGAGGAAATCGTCGAACGTCGCGTATCCTTCGTTGATCCAGTGAAACTGCTTGTCCGTCCGCTGCAGGAAGCCGCGCGCGCCGAGGTCCTCCCACTCGTCGCGAGGCAGGAACGTGACATGGGTCGAGGACGCGCCAGCGCGGTCGCGCAGCGCCGCGAGGCCGGCGATCAGCGCCTCGCGGGCTTCCGGCGCCCGTTCGCCCGGTCTGGTCAGCAGACGCGGCCCGGTCGCGGGCGTGAACGGCACGCAGACTTGGAGCTTGGGATAATAGTCGCCGCCGGCGCGCTCGAAGGCGTCCGCCCAGCCATGATCGAAGACATATTCGCCCTGCGAATGAGATTTCAGATAGGCCGGCGCCGCTGCGAGCAGCGCGCCGTTCCCGTCCTCGACGAGCGCATGGGCCGGCGTCCAGCCGGCGCGCGCTGTTGCCGATTTCGACTCCTCCAGCGCCGAAAGGAAGCCGTAGGACACGAACGGATTATAGGGCCGCGCGCCCGGTGGATTGGCGCAGGCGTCCCATGCGGCGGGATCGACGGCGCCCATGCCGGACGCCACCTTGATCGTCAGGTCGGCGGGGGAGGAGGCTGTTTCGGAAGGCACGCCTGAAAGAATAGGGCGGCCGCGCGATTGTGCAACGCGGCGATAGCCCGCGACGGTCATCAACTCTCGGGGACGAAACCCTCGAACACCATCTGGTCGGCGTGGGCGGCGGCGCGGTCGCGCTGCTCGGGCGTCCGCACGGTCCAACTCATCAGCGGCAGGCCGAGCGCGGCGCGGCAAAGGAACGGGGCCGCGCAGGGCAGGTCGTCCACCTTCCAGGAGATGAAGTCCGGCCGGGATTCGCGGAAATGAAGCAGATTGGCGAGGGCGTGCTTTTCCGCCTGCGATATGCCCTCATAATCCGCGTAGTTATATTCCAGCATCGCGACGACGCCGCACGGAATGCGGCCGGCGGACAGCCGCCGGGCCTCGATCGTCATGGCCGGATCGAAGGATTTGATCCCGACCGGCCCGGCATAGTCCCTCAGAATCTCGACAGTTCGCGAAGCGAGCCGCAGGTCGCCTCGGAAGGCGCTCTTGATCTCGACGATGAGCGGGACGCGGCCGGCGATCAGGTCGAGCAGCGCGCGGAGCGTCGGGATGCGATCGTCCGTATCCTTCATGGCGACGCCGGCGAGCGCGGCCGCGGTGAAGTCAGCGGTCCGGCCTGCGCCCGCCGTCAGCCGGTCCAGCGTGAAATCGTGGAACACGACGGCTTCGCCGTCCGCCGTCCATTGCACGTCGCATTCGATCGCGAACCCCTTCGCGATCGCGGCTTTCGCGGCGCCGAGCGTGTTCTCGATCACGCCGGCGGAGCGGTCATGCAGGCCGCGATGGGCGATCGCGCGCGAGGCGAGCGCGGCCGCCGCCGTCATCGCACGACCTCGAACATGGCCTCGACCTCCACCGCGCAGTCCATCGGCAACTGCGCCACGCCGACCGTGGTGCGGGCATGACGGCCGGCGTCGCCGAAGGCCGCGACCATCAGGTCCGAAGCGCCGTTCATGACCTGCGGCAGGGCGTTGAAGTCCGGCGCCGAATTGATGAAGCCGCCAAGGCGCACGACGCGTTTCACCCGGTCGAGGTCGCCGTCGAGCGCCGCCTTGGCCTGAGCGAGCAGATTGACGGCGCACAGGCGCGCCGCCGCCTGCCCGTTCTCGATCGACACGTCCTCGCCGAGCTTGCCGCAATGGGCGGGGTCGAGCTTGCCGTCCTGGAAGCAGAGCTGGCCCGAGACGACGAGCAGCGATCCGGTCAGGACGGCGGGCACATAGTTGGCGACAGGGGCGGCGGGCGTCGGAATAACGAGGCCGGCCCGCGCGAGATTGTCGTCGATAACGCCCATCGGATGCTCCCTGCGATCCATCTTTGACCGCAGCTTCTTGGCCCGACCGGCCGCCGACGCGCAAGCTCCATGGAGTCGCCATTGTTCGGGCCCATTGGCGGTCGTATCGTCAACGCCATTCCAGCGACGCCGCGTGAAGGAACCCCATGAAGACCTGTCTGCTCCTTGCCGGGACCATCGCAGCGCTTGGCGGCGCGCCGGCGCTGGCGAAGACGCCGCTCGTTCTGGCCCCGCATCGCGCGGTGTATGATCTGTCGTTCGTGCGCTCGGCCGAGGCGCGCGGGGTCGACGCGGCGCGCGGACGGATCGTGTTCGAGATCAGCGGCTCGGCCTGCGAGGGTTATTCATCTTCCTTCCGCCAGGTCGTGCAGATGGAGTCAGGCGAGGCGGGTCCACGCATGATGGATGTGCGCTCGTCGAGCTTCGAGGATCCGGAAGGGAAGGGATTCCGCTTCCAGATCGATCGCGTGAACAACCGCGATCCGCAGCAGACGACCGCCGGCCGCACCCAGTCCGGCGAGAACGGGCTTGCGATTCAGTTGACGAAGCCGAAAGCCGATCGCGTGCCGCTGCCGCGCGACGTGCTGTTTCCGAGCTTCCACACGCGCGCCCTAATCGAGGCGGCCGAGGCGGGAAAGAACACGCTCTCGGCCCGCACCTATGACGGGTCCGACGAAGGCAAGGCGGTCTACGACACGTTCGCCGTCATCGGTCAGCCGATCCAGGGCTCCGCCGGCTCCATCGAGCAAGCCGCGCGCCAGCCTGCGCTCGAAAAAATGAAGCGCTGGCCGGTGACGATCAGCTATTACAAGCCCGGCGTCGGCGACCAGACGCCGACCTATGTGATGTCGATGGAGCTTTACGAGAACGGCGTCAGCCGCAACCTCACGCTCGATTACGGCTCGATGGCGCTGAAGGGCGAGCTCAGCCGGCTCGATTTCAGCAAGCCCGCCGCCGATTGCAAATAAGGCCTCTGCGCCAGGGCTTTCCTCATCATGCTCTAGCGGCGGCGCGAATCGAACACCGCGCCGCGCTGGATCGCGTCTGATCCGAATTTCTCGCGCAGCCGGTCGATCGCGGTTTCGCGCGCGACCTCCCGCGCGACGCCGACATCCACGAGGTCGCCCTTGTCGGCGTCCGAACCCGGCGCGAGATCGCCGGCGCCCACGCCGATCAGCCGGAATTTCACCCCGTCGATCTCGCGTCCGAGAAGATCGCGCGCCACCTCGAAGATGCGCATCGACAGTTGCGTCGGCGCCAGCCCGCCGCGCGTGCGCGTGCGCAGTTCGAACTGCGCCGTCTTCAGCTTCAGCGTCACGGAGCGTCCCGCGAGATCCTGTTTGCGCAGGCGCGCAGCGACTTTTTCCGACAGGCGCATCAGAAGCGGAACGAGGGTCGCCATATCGGCGATGTCCTCGTTGAACGTCGTTTCGGCCGAGATCGTCTTCGCCTCGCGATCGGGCGTGACGCGCCGCTCGTCGATTCCGTTGGCGAGCGCGCGCAGGCGCAGCCCGTCATTGCCGAGGTCGCGCAGCAGGCTCGCCGCGTCGCGCTCGCGCAGATCGGCGATGCGGCGCAATCCCGCGCGCTCGTAGCGCGCCGCCGCGGCGCGGCCGACGCCGGGCAGAATCGAGAGCGGCTTGTCGGCCAGGAAATCCAGCGTTTCCGCCCGGCCGACGATGGAGAAGCCGCGCGGCTTGTCGAGGTCGGATGCGATCTTGGCGAGAAACTTGTTGTGCGACAGTCCGACGGACAAAGTGATCCCGATCTCTTTCTCCACGCGCCGCGCGAAGTCCGCCAGCACGAAGGCGGGCGGCGCGCGATGCAGATCCTGCGTGCCGGACAGATCGAGAAACGCCTCGTCGATCGACAGCGGCTGCACGAGCGGCGTCAGCTCCTGCATCATGCGTCGGACCTCGCGGCCGACCGCGACATATTTCTCCATGTCCGGTTTGATCACGACCGCATCCGGGCAGGCGTCGAGGGCCTTGAACATCGGCATCGCCGAGCGCACGCCATAGGTGCGCGCGATGTAGCAGGCCGTCGACACGACGCCCCGCTTGCCGCCGCCCACGATCACCGGCCGATTGCGCAGCGCCGGATCGTCGCGCTTCTCGATCGTCGCGTAGAATGCATCGCAATCGACATGGGCGATGGTGAGGAGATCGCGCTCGGGATGGCTGAGCAGGCGCGGGCCGCCGCAGACCGGACAGCGGCGCGCCGCATCCGACTCGGCGTCTCTCAGACAGTCGCGGCAGAGAAAGCGGGCCACGATCCAGATTCCAACTCTCGATCGACGTCAGTTAGCTGTGGATATCGGCGGCGCCCGGCAGCCTGCGGCGCGCCGCCGCAACCGTTGCGGGATCGATCCCCTGGTCAGCGGCAAACGCCTGAAGATTGGCTTCGTCAAACAGAAGGTGATCCAGAACAGCGCCAAGGAAGCCGGGTTCGCCGGCGATCTGACGGATCTGGGCCGCGTCGACGCCGGTAAGCGTCAGAAAACGCTCAAGCCTTGCGCCGTCGGCGGCGATCCATCCGAGGGCCGCGACGGCGGTCGTTTCGGGGTCGATGGGCGATGGTTTACGAATTGACAACGGAGTTTCCGCAGTGCGGTTTGCGTTTCATCAAGATGTCGCTGGTAGAGCACACGCGCAAGCGCGGGCCATCACCGGCCCAGGACAGGATTGATGGCGAAAACGGTTCTGATCGTTGAAGATAATGATTTGAACATGAAGCTGTTCAACGATTTGTTGGAGGCGCATGGCTATCAGACGATCAAGACGGCGAGCGGCGTCGAGGCCGTCAATCTCGCGCGGTCGGAAAAGCCGGATCTGATCCTCATGGACATCCAGCTTCCCGAAGTGTCGGGGCTGGAAGTGACCCGTTGGCTGAAGGCCGACGAGGAGCTCAAGAAAATTCCCGTGATCGCGATCACCGCGTTCGCGATGAAGGGCGATGAAGAGCGCATCCGCGAGGGAGGCTGCGAGGCGTACCTGTCCAAGCCGATCTCGGTTGTGAAATTTGTTGAAACGGTCAGGAATTTTTTGGGTGGTTGATCGGGCTGGAGTTGCGTGATGACTGGCCGCGTTCTTGTGGTGGATGATCTTTTTCCCAATCTGCGGCTTCTCGAAGCAAGGTTGAGCGCCGAATATTACGAAGTCCTGACCGCGACGAACGGCCCCGACGCCATCGCGCTATGCCGGCAGGGGCTTTGCGATCTCGTCCTTTTGGACGTGATGATGCCGGGAATGGACGGTTTCGAGGTCTGCCGGCGGCTCAAGTCCGACGCCGCCACGATGCACATTCCCGTGGTGATGGTGACGGCTCTCGACCAGCCGAGCGACAGGGTGCGCGGACTTGATGCGGGCGCCGACGATTTCCTGACGAAGCCGATCGACGAGATCGCGCTTCTGGCGCGCGCGCGCAGTCTTGTGCGGCTGAAGCAATCCGTCGACGAGTTGCGCAACCGCGCCCAGATCACGCGCGACGTGGGCCTTGGCGACCCGCTCGCGGTCGCGGCCGCCGAGACCGGCCTCGCGGGCAATGTTCTCGTCGTCGAGGATCGCCCCAGCGCCGCCGAGCGGATCGCGACGACGCTCGATAAACGCTACGCGGTCGTTGTCGAAGGCAATCCCCAGCAAGCCGTGTTTCGGGCGGTGGAGGGCCAGTTCGATCTTGCGATCGTCAGTCTCGGCCTCGTCGGCTTTGATGGATTGCGGCTCCTGAGCCAGTTCCTGTCGCTCGACCGCACGCGCCATATGGGAACGCTGATGATCGGCGAATCGGAGGATCGCCAGCGGCTGCTGCGCGGGCTCGACATCGGCGTTCAGGATTTCCTGATGCGCCCGATCGACCGCAACGAGTTGCTCGCGCGGGTCCGCACGCAGATCCGGAACAAGCGCTACGCCGACCGGCTGCGTCTCACCGTGGCGAGTTCGATGGAGGCCGCGGTGCTCGACCAGCTCACCGGCCTGCACAACCGCCGCTATTTCGACCGCCAGATGCCGATCCTGTTCAGCCAGGCGAAATCCGAAGCCAAGCCGATGTCCGTTTTCGTGCTCGACATCGACCGTTTCAAAACGATCAACGACACCTATGGCCACGAGGCGGGGGATGAAGTCCTGCGCGCCTTCGCCAAGCGCGTCCGGTCCTGCATCCGCGGCGAGGACATGCTGGTCCGCTTCGGCGGCGAGGAGGTGGTGATCGTCTCGCCGGAAACCAGCGACGAGGTCGCCGCCCTGGTCGCGGAGCGCATTCGCGACAAGGTGCAGAGCGCGGCTTTCGTCATTGAGCGCGGCTCGCAGCAGATCCCGGTCACGGTGTCGATCGGCCTCGCTCATCTCTCGGACGACGACGAGACGGCGGGCGACCTGCTGAAACGCGCGGACGACGCGCTCTATCGGGCCAAAAGCTCCGGCCGCAACAAGGTCATCCGGTCCGCCGCCTGAGACGGCGTTGCCCCGGCGGATTTTCAACCCGCCTCATTCCCTGTAGCGTCACGTTTCGGCTGCGAATCGCTTTTATGCGTCTGATTCGCCGTACGGAATGCTCAGGTCCGCCGCATCTCCTGGGTTTTCGTAAGGCCGGCCGGCCCGGAGCTTGTGAAAGCGGCCTCTTTCGCAGCGCTCCGGGCCGCCACCTCTTGTCCGCGCCGGACAAATAAAAAGGCGCCCCGAAGGGCGCCTCTGGACGGTCGCTCGCGCGGCGCGCTTACTTGATCTTCGCCTCGCGGAACTCGACATGCTTGCGCGCGACAGGGTCATACTTCTTCTTGACCATCTTGTCGGTCATCGTGCGCGAGTTCTTCTTGGCGACGTAGTAGAAGCCCGTGTCGGCGCTCGACACCAGCTTGATCTTGAGGGTGACGGCCTTGGCCATGGTCGGTCTCCGCGGGGGCGGCGGGCAGGCCCGCGCCATGCAAAAGGCCGGTCGCTGGACCGGCCGAAATCGAGCGAGGCTGTGCGACAGATCGCGCCGCGCGTCAAGGCCGGAGAGGCTTCACAGCTCGGTCGTCAGCCATTTGCCGTTGAGCTTCGCGCGCCGCCAGACCGGCAGATGGCGGCCGAATCCTGCCTCGATGCGCCGCTCCAGCTCCTTCAGAACCGTATGCGTGATCGGCGGCAGATCGAGCGTCGGCGCCTCGGGCAGGGGGATCCAGACCAGTTCGGTGAGCTCCGAATCAGCGCCGACGACGCCGTCGATTCGCTTCGCGATCGCGTCGGCGTCGACGGCGAAGAAACGCGTGTCGAAGCGCTTCGGGCGATTCGGCGGCGTGATCGCGCGCGAGATGAAATGCAGCGGCTCCAGCGCGGGGAAAACGCCGTGCGCGCAGAACGCCTCCCATACGCCGGCCGGCGCGCTCTCCGGCGCGCCATAGCTCGCGTCGCCGATCAGCAGCCCGGTCTCCTCGAACGTCTCGCGGATCGCGGCCAGCGCGAGCGCCCGGCCAAGGCCGCCGGACGGGCGGACGACCTGGGCGGCGAGCCGGCGCTCGTCGATGTCGTGCAGGGCGCCGGCCGCCACCATGCGCCGGTCGCCCGGCTCGAGCCTGCCGCCGGGGAACACGAACTTTCCCGGCATGAATTTATGGCCGGCATGGCGCTTTCCCATCAGCACCTTTGGCGTCGCGCAGCTGCGATCGATGACGATGAGGGTCGCCGCATCCTTCGGCCGCATATAGGGCCAGCGGCGGGTTTCCGGCGTCTCGACGACAGGTTCCGCGACGAGCGTCATTGTCAGCGTTCGCCTCCGAGCGGCTTGCGGCCGAAGCCGTGCATGCGCAGCGCCCATTGCAGGCCGACGACCGCCCCCTTGACCGGCTGGATCAGGGCGACGCTCAGCGCCAGCGCCAGGCTGGGCCATAGCACGACCTGGAGCCAGAGCGGCCAGTCCGCCTCCGTCTCGGTGAATACCAGTCCGCCGACCGCGATATGGCCGACGATCACGATCACCAGGTAGGCCGGCAGATCGTCGGCCCGGTGATGATGGAAATCCTCGCCGCAGCGGCTGCACGCCGACTCCACCTTCAGGAACCGGCCGAACAGCCGGCCCTCGCCGCAATGGGGACAGCGGCCGCGAAAGCCCCGCCACATCGCCTGCCTGAGATCGCGTCGCGGCTCCGCGGTCTCATTGAAGGCGGAGGTCATGGTCATCGGGTGCGCCTTTGGCTGGATTGGCATGGCCGCGAGAGCGAACGGCTCACCGCGCGCGACGGCGGGACCTGGCGGCCCCCGGCCGGGCGGGCGCGCCTTTTCTGGCCCTTTTGTCGCGCGGCGGCAACGCGACCCCGCGTCGCCCCTCGGACAGCATCTCGAACCGCAGCGCGCCGGCGATCGGCTGCGCCTCGACCAGCTTGACGGTGACGGCGTCGCCGAGCCGGTAGGCCTCGCCGGTGCGGCGGCCGATCAGCGCGCGGCGGGCCTCATCGAAGGCGAAATAGTCGCCGCCGAGCGTCGATGCGGGAATGAAGCCGTCGGCGCCGGTCTCCGTCAGCCGCACGAACAGGCCGGCGCGCGTGACGCCGCCAATGCTTCCCTCGAAAGTCGCGCCGATCCGGTCGGCGAGGAAATGGGCGATGAGCCGGTCCACCGTCTCGCGCTCGGCGGCGGCGGCGCGCCGCTCCGACGCCGAGATCGCGGTGGCGATTTCCGCGAGGTTGGCGCGGGGCGTGTCCTTCGGCAGGCCGTCGCCGCGCGCGCCGAGCGTCGTGAGCAACCCGCGATGGACGACGAGGTCGGCGTAGCGGCGAATGGGCGAGGTGAAGTGCGCATAGCGGCGCAGGTTCAATCCGAAATGGCCGTAATTCTCGGCGGCGTATTCGGCCTGCGCCTGCGAGCGCAACACGATCTCGTTGACCAGCGGCGCGTTCGCCGTGTCCTTCACCTGCGCTAGGATGTCGTTGAACAGGTCCGGCCGCAGCGCGCCGGTGCGCGGCAGCTTCATGCCGATGCTGGCGAGCACCTCGCCGAGCGCCTGCATCTTCTCCAGCGACGGCTCGTCATGCACGCGATAGATCAGCGGAACGCCGGCCTTCTCCAGCGTCTCCGCTGCGGCGACATTGGCGAGGATCATGAATTCCTCGATCAGCCGATGCGCCTCCAGCCGTTGCGGAACGATGACGCGGTCGACGGTTCCGTCCTTCTTCAGAACCAGTTTTCGTTCGGGCAAATCGAGATCGAGCGGGCCGCGCTGATCGCGCGCGTTCTTCGCCGCCTCGTATGCGCGCCAGAGCGGCTTCAGAACGCCGTCGAGAAGCGGCGCCGTCGTCTCGTCGCCGCGGCCGTCGATCGCGGCCTGGGCCTGCTCGTAGGCGAGCTTGCCGTGCGAGCGCATCATGACGCGGTGGAACGCGTGGCGCAGCTTGCGGCCGCGCTTGTCGAGAACGAGCCTCACGGCGACGGCGGGGCGATCCTCGTCCGGCCGCAGCGAGCAGAGATCGTTCGACAGCCGCTCCGGCAGCATCGGCACGACGCGGTCGGGGAAATAAACCGAGTTGCCGCGATAGAGCGCCTCGCGATCGAGCGCGCTTCCTGTCCGCACATAGGCGGCCACATCGGCGATCGCGACCGTGACGACATGCCCGTCCGGATTCTTCGGATCGTCGTCCGGCGCGGCGTGAACCGCGTCGTCATGGTCCTTCGCGTCGATCGGGTCGATGGTGATCAGCGGCAGCGTCCGCCAGTCCTCGCGACCCGTCATGCCGACAGGCTGCGCGCTCTCGGCTTCCTTCAGAACCGCGTCAGGGAAGAGATGCGGAATGGCGTGCGCGTGGATCGCGATCATGCTGACGGCGCGCTCCGAACTCAGCGATCCGAGTCGCTCCGTCACCCGCGCGGAGGGGCGCGCGAAACGGCCCTCGCGCAGCACCGTCACGGAGACGAGATCGCCGTCGCCGGCGTTGCGGATATTGTCCTTCGCGATGAAGAGTTCGCGGCCCTGCGCCTTCTTGTCGACGGGAATCAGCCGCGCCGTTCCGTCCTGCATGACGCGCAGCAGGCCGATGGTCTGGCGCGGCTTTTTGGCGATCAGCCTGATGACGCGGCCGATATGGAGCGCCGTTTCCTCCGCGCTCTCCTCGATGCGCAGCAGCACGCGGTCGCCGACGCCGGGAACGGGCTCGCCCGGCCGCGGCTTCGCCGGCTTGATGATGAGAATGCGCGGAGCGGCGCCGCGCTCGTCGTCCCACTCTGCCGGCTCGGCGATCAGTTCGCCGTCCTCGTCGCGGCCGGTGACGTCGCAGAGCATGACCGAGGGGAGGTGGCCCGGCTGGAGGAAGCGGCCGCGCCGCTTCTCGATCAGGCCTTCCGCCTCGATCTCCTTCAGCAGCCTCTTCAGCTTGATGCGCTCGGCGCCCTTGAGGCGGAAATGCTTGGCGAGATCGCGCTTGCCGGCGTCGGCGCCGTTCTCGGCGAGGAAGGCGAGAACGTTGTCGCGCGTCAGCGCGCGATCGTCGGCCGCGCCGGAGTCGGAGGCGGAGTCAGCCGCGCGGGCCTTGGAGGCGGCGCGCTGACGGGTGGATTTCTGGGCTTTTTGTCTTATCGGCACGGCTCAATGTGGGTTGACGCGGCGTGAGTCGCAAGCGCGTCAGGCCGGATGCGGGATCGGATCATCTGGCGCCGAGCCGCTCTCAGGCGTGAAGGAGCCGCGCGGCTATCCGCGCGCCCCGACCTTTTTCGCCGCAGCTTTCTTCGCAGCCGTTTTTTTCGCCGGCGCCTTCTTGGCGGCCGCTTTCTTCGCCGGGGGCTTCTTGGCGGCGGTCTTCTTGGCGGCGGGCTTCGCCTCCTTCGGCTCCGCGTCCTTCGCCGGCGCCTTCTTCGCGCCCTTGGCCGGCTTCTTGGCCGGGCCGCTCGCCTCGCGGGCGCGAATGAGATCGATGGCGTCCTGCAGCGACAACTGATCCGGCGTCATGGACTTCGGAATCGTCGCGTTGATCTTGCCGTTGGTGACATAGGCGCCGAAGCGGCCCGCCTTGGCGACGATCGTCCCGTAGGCGTCATCGTTGCCGATGAGACGGTCGTTCGGCCCGACGCTGACGCCTTTCTCCTTGCCGCCGCCGCCGTTCTCGGCGCGCGCCTTGAGGAGCGCGACCGCCTCGTCCAGCGTGATGGTCTCGGCGGCCATCTCCTTCGGCAAGGTCGCGTTGATCTTGCCGTTGGTGACATAGGGGCCGTAGCGGCCGGCCTTCGCGCTGATCTGGCCGAGGCCGGGCGCCTCGCCAATCGGGCGGCCCGCGCCGCCGCGTCCGGGACGGGACGCGCCAAGCTGCTCCTTGGTGACGATCAGGTCGATGGCGCGGTTGCCGCCGATCTCCAGAATATCCTCGTCCTTGCCGATATTGGCGTAGGTCTTCTCATGCTGGACATAGGGGCCGTAGCGGCCGATGCCCGCGAGGATGGGCTTTCCGGATTCCGGATGTTTCGCCACCTCGCGCGGCAGCGACAGGAGCTTCAGCGCGCGTTCGAGGTCGATCGCATCGGGCGCGACGCCCTTGGGAATCGACGAGCGTTTCGGCTTGTCGTCCTTGCCGCCATTCTCGCCCAACTGGAGATAGGGCCCGAAGCGGCCGTCGCGCACCGTGACCTCGAGCCCCGATTCAGGATCGACGCCCAGCTTGCGCACGCCGGGCTGCGAGCCGTCGTTCGCCGACGCTTCCTCGCCGTTCGCCGCCGTCGCGGTGAGCTGTCGCGTGAACCGGCATTCGGGATAGTTCGAGCATCCGATGAAGGCGCCGAACTTGCCCATCTTCAGCGACAGTTGCCCGTTTCCGCAATTCGGGCAGGTGCGCGGATCGACGCCGTCGGCGCGCTTCGGGAAGATGTAGGGCCCGAGATAATCGTTCAGCGCGTCGAGCACCTGCGTCGTGCGCAATTCCTTCGTCTCGCCGACGGCGGCGGAGAAGTCCTTCCAGAAACGGCGCAGGAAATCCTGCCAGTCCAGCTCGTCGGCGGAGATCTTGTCGAGTTCTTCCTCAAGCCCCGCCGTGAAATCGTACTCGACATATTTCGGGAAGAAATGTTCGAGGAAGGCCGTGACGATGCGGCCCTTGTCCTGCGGGACGAGCCTTTTCTTGTCGAGAATGACGTAGTCGCGGTCCTTGAGGACCGAGATGATCGAGGCGTAGGTGGAGGGGCGGCCGATGCCGAGCTCCTCCATGCGCTTCACGAGGCTCGCTTCGCTGTAGCGCGGCGGCGGCTCGGTGAAGTGCTGGGCGATGTCGATCTTCTCGCGCTTCAGCGGATCGCCTGCCGCCATCGGCGGCAGACGGCGCGAATCCTCGTCGTCGCCCTCGTCGTCCTTGCCCTCCTGATAGAGGGTAAGGAACGAATCGAACATCACCACCTGTCCGGTGGCGCGCAGATTGACGACGTTATAGCGCGGCCTCGCGGCCGGATCGGTCGCGGGCTTCGATGGATTGCCGACCTTGGCGTCGATATCGACGGTGGTGCGCATCAGCTCGGCCGGCGGCATCTGGCTCGCGACGGTGCGCGTCCAGATCAGCTCGTAGAGGCGCCACTGGTCGGGATCGAGCTTCTTCTTCAGATGCGCGGGGAGGCGGGACGCGTCCGTCGGCCGGATCGCCTCATGCGCCTCCTGCGCGTTCTTGGCCTTCGTCGTATATTTGCGCGGCGCGTCGGGCACGTATTTCGGCCCGAACTCCTTTTCGATCACCTTGCGCACCTGGGCGACGGCGCCGGGGTCCATGTCGACGCCGTCGGTCCGCATATAGGTGATGAGGCCGACCGTCTCGCCGCCGATGTCGACGCCCTCGTACAGGCGCTGCGCGAGCTGCATGGTGCGGGCCGGCGCGAAGCCGAGCTTGCGCGACGCCTCCTGCTGGAGCGTCGAGGTGGTGAAGGGCGGGGCGGGATTGCGCCTGGCGGGCTTCGCCTCGACCGAAGCGACGGTGAAAACGGCGGCTTCGAGCGCCTGCTTGAAGCCTTCCGCCTCGGCCGCCGTTCCGACGTCGAGGCGCTGGATGCGCTTGCCGTCGGCGCCGACGAGACGGGCCTCGAAGGCGGCGTTGTCCTTCGTCCGCAGGGTGGCGAGGATCGACCAGTATTCGCGCGCGACGAACATTTCGATCTCGCGCTCGCGGTCGCAGACGATGCGCAGCGCGACCGACTGGACCCGGCCGGCCGAGCGCGCGCCCGGCAGCTTGCGCCAGAGCACGGGCGACAGGTTGAAGCCGACGAGATAGTCGAGCGCCCGGCGGGCGAGATAGGCGTCCACCAGCGCCTGGTCGATCTGGCGGGGCGCCTTCAGCGCCTCCTCGACCGACTGCTTGGTGATCGCGTTGAAGGTGACGCGCTCGACCGGCATGCCCTTCAACGCCTTCTTGTCATTCAGCGTCTGGAGCAGATGCCAGGAAATGGCTTCCCCCTCGCGATCGGGGTCGGTCGCGAGGATGAGCTTCTCGGCGCCTTTGACCGCGCGGGCGATCTCGGCGACCTGCTTGGCGCCGCGCCCGTCCAACTCCCAGACCATCTTGAAGTCATGATCGGGGTCGACAGAACCGTCCTTGGAAGGGAGGTCCCGGATATGGCCGAAGGAGGCGACGACCTCGAAATCGCGCCCGAGATATTTGTTGATGGTCTTCGCCTTGGCGGGCGATTCGACGACAAGAACTTTCATCGGTCCTGAAATCGGGGGCCTGTTTGACGGGAACGTGACGCCCCCGGGACAGGGCGTCAAAAGGGCGGCGGAACCTGTGTCAAAGGCTCCCCCCTGTCAAATGGGAACGGTCTTTCGCAATGCAACAACAGCGCTTTCCTTCTGTGCGTCAGGCGGATATTCAACGCTGCTCATGAACAAGTCGAGGATCGGCATGTCAGCGCAAGGGCAAATCCGGCGGACCACGGCGAAGGATATCGCAGATCGCAAGGGACTCGCGCCGATCGTGTCCCTGACCGCCTACACGGCGCCCGCGGCGGCCGTGGTGGACGAGGTCTGCGATTTCATCCTCGTCGGGGATTCTGTCGGCATGGTCGTCCATGGCCTCGACAGCACCGTGCCGGTGACGCTTGACATCATGATCCTTCACGGCCAGGCGGTCATGCGCGGATCGAAGCGGGCGCTGGTCGTGGTGGACATGCCGTTCGGCTTTTATGAGGAAAGCCGCGAGCAGGCCTTCCGCAACGCCGCGCGACTGATGCGCGAGACCGGCTGCGGCGCGGTGAAGCTCGAAGGCGGCGCGCGCATGGCGGAGACCATCCGGTTCCTGGTCGAGCGCGGCGTGCCGGTGATGGGCCATATCGGGCTGACGCCGCAGATGGTGAACGTGCTCGGCGGCTTCAAGGCTCAGGGCCGCGCCCGCGCCGAATGGGAGCCGATCCTCGCCGACGCCCGCGCCCTGGATGAGGCGGGCGCCTTCGCCATCGTGGTCGAGGCCGTCGCGGAGCCGCTGGCGGTCGAGATCACCAGGGCCGTGCGCGCGCCGACAATCGGCATCGGCGCGTCGGCGCAATGCGACGGGCAGATCCTCGTGCTCGACGACATGCTCGGCCTGACCGAACGCTCGCCGAAATTCGTCAAACGCTATGGCGCGCTCGGCGAGGAGTTCCGCAAGGCGGTCGCGTCTTATGCGGAGGAGGTGAAGGCGCGACGTTTTCCGGCGCCTGAGCATGGCTACGCCATGAGGAAAGAGTAGGGCGAACAGGCAAGCCAGCTGTGGCCAACTGCCGCCGGGAGAAAATCGGCTCTTGCCGGAGGGCTCCGATGTCCCTAAGCGGTCGCCTTCGATGAGCGCCGCCACAGCACCGCCTTCGAGCTTCCCCCACCGCCACCTTCTTGGCATCGACGGGCTTTCGCGAGCCGACATCGTCGCGCTGCTCGATATGGCCGAGGATTACGTCGCGCTGTCGCGGCAGGTCGAGAAGAAGAAGGCGACCCTGCGCGGACGCACCCAGATCAACCTGTTCTTCGAGCCGTCCACCCGCACGCAGTCCTCGTTCGAGCTGGCCGGCAAGCGGCTCGGCGCCGACGTCATGAACATGTCGGTGGCGTCGTCCTCGGTGAAGAAGGGCGAGACGCTGATCGACACGGCGGCGACGCTCAACGCCATGCGGCCGGACATCATCGTCGTGCGCCACCACGCGGCGGGCGCGGTGCATCTCCTGTCGCGCAAGGTCGACTGCTCCGTGGTCAACGCCGGCGACGGACAGCACGAGCATCCGACGCAGGCGCTGCTCGACGCGCTTACGATCCGCCGCAACAAGGGTCGCATCGAGGGGCTAACGATCGTCATCTGCGGCGACATCATGCATTCGCGCGTCGCGCGCTCGAACATGATCCTGCTGCAGGCGCTCGGCGCCCGGCTGCGCGTGTGCGGCCCGCGCACGCTGCTCCCGGTCGGCGTCGAACGCATGGGCGTCGAGGTGTTCGGCGATCTGAAGAAGGCGCTCGTCGGCGCCGACATCGTCATGATGCTGCGCCTGCAGCGCGAGCGGATGAATGGCGGCTTCGTGCCGTCGTCGAAGGAATATTTCCGCTATTGGGGGCTCGACGCCGAAAAGCTCGCCTTCGCGAAGGCGGACGCGCTCGTCATGCATCCGGGGCCGATGAATCGCGGCGTCGAGATTTCCTCCGAGGTGGCGGACGGCGCCCAGTCGCTGATCCGCGAGCAGGTGGAGATGGGCGTCGCGGTGCGCATGGCCGTCATGGAAGCGCTGGCGCGCAATCTGCCGAACCACTGACATGCCGCAAACCGATCCGCGCCCGCTGCTGCTCGTCGATGCGCGCCTCGTCGATCCGTCCACCGGCCGCGACGAGCGCGGCGGCCTGCTCATCGACAACGGCGTCATCCGCGAGGTCGGCCCCTCGGTCGTGGCGTCGTCCGCGCCAAACGGCGCGGAGATCGTCGACTGCCGCGGCGTCGTCGTCGCGCCCGGCCTGATCGACATGCAGGCGTTCGCCGGCGAACCCGGCGCGGAGCATCGCGAGACGATGCGCACCATCAGCCAAGCGGCGGCGGCCGGCGGCGTGACCTCGGTCGCGTGCCTTCCCAACACGGACCCGCCGGTCGACGGCCCGGCCATCGTCGACTTCCTGCTGCGTCGCGCGCGCGACCGCTCCATCGTTCGCATCTATCCGCTCGCGGCGCTGACGAAGGGCCGGCTCGGCGAGGAGATGACCGAGATCGGCCTCTTGAAGGAGGCGGGCGCCGTCGCCTTCACGGACGGGCCGCAGGCGATCGTCAACGCGCAGGTGATGCGGCGCATCCTCGTCTATGCGCAGGAGACGAACGCGCTCGTCGTCCATCACGTCGAGGATCCGAAGCTCGTCGGCGACGGGGTCATGAACGAGGGCGAGTTCTGTTCGCGCCTCGGGCTCGCGGGCATCCCGCGCGAGGCCGAGACGATCATGCTGGAGCGGGACATCCGCCTCGTGCGCCTCACCGGCGGCCGCTATCACGCCGCGATCGTGTCCTGCGCGGCGTCGCTTGACGTGATCCGCCGCGCCAAGGCCGACGGGCTGCAGGTGACCTGCGGGACCTCGATCAACCATCTGACGCTGAACGAGAACGACGTCGGACAGTACCGCTCCTTCTGCAAGGTCGCGCCGCCGCTGCGCCATGAGGACGACCGGCTCGCCTGCGTGGACGCTCTCGAGGACGGCACGATCGACGTCGTCGTTTCCGATCACAATCCGCAGGACGTCGAGACCAAGCGGCTGCCCTTCGCCGAATGCGCGGACGGCGCCATCGGCGTCGAGACGATGCTGTCGGCGGGGCTGAGGCTGGTCCATGACGGGCAGGTGTCGCTGAACCGGCTCATGCATGCGATGTCGACGAAGCCCGCCGAACTGCTCGGCGTTCCCGGCGGAAGCCTCAAGCCCGGCCTGCCGGGCGACGTCATTCTGCTCGACGCCGACCTGCCCTGGGTAGTGGATCGCGCCGACCTCAAATCCCGGTCGAAGAATTCGCCGTTCGACGAGGCGCGCCTGACCGGCCGCGTCGTCAAGACCATCGTTGCCGGGCGCGTGGTGTATGATTACCGTTAGGACGCGAATGGCGAGTGGCGAATAGCAAAAGGGGGCATCGCGGCTCGCTTGTTCGTCACTCGCTACCTGCCATTCGCCGCCCGCCAACCGAGGTCTGTCCCGCTTGTCGCGTCTCTGGTTCCTGCACTCGACGAACTGGGCGGCCGACGCGCCCTGGATGCTGCTCGTTCTCGCGGCCGGCTATCTGCTGGGCTCGATCCCGTTCGGGCTTCTGCTGACCAAATTCGTCGGCGGCATGGATATCCGCGCCATCGGATCCGGCAATATCGGCGCGACGAACGTGCTACGCACCGGCAACAAGAAACTCGCCGCCGCCACCCTGATCTTCGACTGCCTGAAAGGAACGGCGGCGACGCTTATCGGCTATCGCCTTGGCGGAGAGCCGTTCGCCCTGCTGGGCGCGATCGGCGCGCTGCTCGGCCATGTGTTTCCCGTCTGGCTCGGCTTCAGGGGCGGCAAGGGCGTCGCGACCTTCATCGGCTGCCTGATCGGAATCGCTTGGCAGGCGGCGCTGGCGTTCTGCGCGATCTGGCTCGCGGTGGCCTTCATCACGCGCTACTCGTCCCTGTCGGCGCTCATCGCGATCTTCGCCGCGCCCTTCGCGCTGTGGCTGCTCGGCGACGGGTACGCCGCGCAGGTTTTTTCCGTCCTCGGGCTGCTGGTCGTGCTCATGCATCATGAGAACATCAAGCGGCTCGCGAACGGCACGGAGAACAAGATCGGGAAGAAGGGATAATCATGGAGCAGGGCGGCCAGCGCATCCTGCTCACGGATTCCCAGCGGTTCGACTGGCTGCGGCTCACCCGTTCTGAAGGCGTCGGACCGCGCACCTTCCGGGCGCTCGTCAATCGCTATGGCGGCGCGCGCGCAGCGCTCGAAGCGCTGCCGTCGCTCGGCGCGCGCAGCGGCAAAACCATCGTTCTTTGTTCCGTCGCCGACGCCGAGCGCGAGATGGCGCAGGCCGCGCGCATCGACGCGCGCTTCGTCGCGCTTGGCGAGCGGGACTATCCGGCCGCGCTCGCCCAGATCGCCGATCCGCCGCCGCTGATCGCCTTGCGCGGAGCGCCTGCGATCCTCGCCCGTCCGGCGGTGTCGATCGTCGGTTCGCGCAACGCATCGGCGCTCGGCTTGCGGATGACGGAAATTCTCGCGCACGGCGTCGGCGAGCACGGCTATGCGATCGTCTCCGGCCTGGCGCGCGGAATCGACGCCAAGGCGCACGAAGCCGCGCTCGCGACCGGCACGATCGCCGTTCTCGCCGGCGGCCATGCGCGCATCTACCCGCCCGAGAATGAGCCGCTCGCGGAAGCGATTATCGAACGGGGCGGGGCGGTCCTCTCCGAGATGCCGATCGGATGGACGCCGAGGGGGCGCGATTTCCCGCGGCGCAACCGCATCGTCTCCGGCCTGTCCCTCGCGACCGTGGTCGTCGAGGCGGCGCGGAAATCGGGCTCGCTGATCACGGCGCGCTTCGCGCTCGATCAGGGGCGCGAGGTTTTCGCCGTTCCCGGCTCGCCGCTCGATCCGCGCGCCGAGGGGACGAACGATCTGATCCGCCAGGGCGCGAGCCTTGCCGCCGATCCGGACCATATCGTCAGCGCGCTCGCGCCGCTGCTGCCGCCCGAGCCGCAGTTCGACGGTCTCTCGGCGAACAGTCCGCTCGCACCGCGCCGCAAGCCGCTCTGGGACGAACTCGATCTGCCCGACCTCGGCGCCGACCTCGCCGCGCCAGAGTTTCCCGGCTGGGAGCAAGCGTCTGAAGGGCCGGCCCCGGACCTGTCGCCGCCCGACAGCAAGCTGCTGGGGGCGCTGTCGGTCAGTCCGGTCGATATCGATTCGCTCGCGCGGCTGGTGTCGCTGCCGGTGCGCGAGGTGCAGGCGGCGCTCGCGGAGCTGGAGCTGGCGGGCCGGGTGACGCGGGACGGGCTCAACCGCGTCTCGCTGCCGCCGGAGCCGCGGACGCGATAGCGCGCCGCTATTTCTGCTGCTGCTTCGCCTGAATCTTCGCCTCGATGCGCGCCATGTCGAGAAAATAAGCGAGAAGGTCGTAGCCGGCGGCCCTCGCCATTGCGCCCATCTCCGCGGTCATGTGCGAGAGATAGGTCGCCACCTCACGTCTACTGCGATCGGCGCGGTGGGGCGCCGGAAGGGCGTTGGGCGCGTCCTCGTCGGGCAGGTTCACGATCAACGGCGCAGTCGGTGATGTAACCATAGCGAGCGCTCACAATTTCGTCGTGCTGTGGTTGTAGTATTGCGCGCTAGGCGAGTGCAATCAAGCGATGCAACCGAAAAATGTGCGCGCAAGTCGAATCACTGAACGAGAGTCATCATCAGCGGCAAGGTGATCATCGCAGCGAGCGTCTGCACGGTCAGAATCTCGGCCATCAGGGGAGCGTCGCCGCCGAGCTGCCGCGCCATGACGTAGGAGCCGCTGGCGGTCGGCACGCTCGCGCTGAGCATCACGACCGAGAGCGCGGCGCCGTCCAGCCGCCAGCCCCGCGCCCATGCGTAGGCGATCAACGGCATGGCGAGCAGCTTCAGCGCCAGGCTGATCACGAGCGCGGGCGGCGGCCGACGCAGCCGCCTCACATCAAGACCTGCTCCCACGCACAGCAAGCCGGCCGCGAGCGCCGCGCGCCCGATGATGTCGATCGCGTTTCCAGCGATCTCCGGCATCGGCCATCCGGTCAGATTCCAGGCGATGCCCGCGACCGGCGACCAGATGAAAGGGTTGGCGGCGAGGGACCGCGCAAGCGCGGGCCAGCGCGGTCTTCTCGGCGCGGCGTAACGCGCATGCACGAGCGTCGCGCAGACATTGAGCAGCGGCACCATCGCCACCGACGCCACGGCCGCCAGCGCGACGCCGGTCTTCCCGTGCAGGCTCGCCGCCATGCCGATGGCCACGAAGCTGTTCCATCGCGTCGCCCCCTGAAACACGGAGCAGAAGGCGGGGCCGTCGATCCGGAGCGACCCTTGCAGAACAGGCCGCGCCGCGAGCAGGATCGCCGCCATCGTCAACACCGACGCGGCGAGCGTGGCGCCGACCGCCACCGCGCCGACCCCGCGGAGATCGCTCATCGCCAACGTGCCGCCGATCAGCGCCGGAAAAAGGACGTAATAGGTGACGCGGTCGAAGCCGTCCCACGCCTCGCGCGTCAGCACGCCAGAGGCCCGCGCGCCGAATCCGACCAGAATGACAAGAAAAACAGAGAGAAGGCTGGAGGCGAGAACAGACATGGGAACATTCGTGCGACGCCAGCCATTGGCACGGAGATGAGCCCGAGCAAAGCGCCGCATCGGCGCGCCCGGCTTTCGACGCGGGGGCGCAGTCGTCACGAATGCCGGCGAAGCCGCCGCCGCGGGCAACAAAAGGAGGTCGAAAATGACCATTCGTCAATCGTCGCGCGGCTGGATCGCCGCGTCCGTCGCGGCTTCGATCGCATCGACAGGATACATGGCGACAAGCGCGGAAGCCTTCCCGGTTCGTCCTGCGGGACTTGATCAGGCGGCGCCGTCCCTGACTGAAACCGCGCGCACGACGCGGCGCGTCGTCCGGCCGCGTCACAACCGAGGCAACGCCGCTGCAGCGGCGGCGATCGGAGCTTTCGGCGCCATCGCAGGCGCAGCCATCGCGGCGAGCCAGCGCGACCGGTATTATGACGACTATTACGGGCCGGGTTACGGATATGGCCCAGGCTACGGCTATTATTACCAGAGCCCGCCGCCGGTTTATTACGCGCCGCGCTACGCCAATCCCTATTGGGGCGGCGGTTATTTCCGTCATCCGAATATTCCGTAGCGACGACATGCGGAGCGACTCGCCCGACCAGCGTGTCGCTCCGTTCATCGGCCCTTCAAGCGCGGCCGGATATTCACACCTGGCGTCGCCATGCGGAGGGCGCTGTCATTCAGGCGAACAGGAGTTCGGTGTCGATGACGTTCAAATGCTCGCGTTTCTGGATCACCACCGCCGTGGCGGCGTCGATCGCCGCGAGCGGCTTGACGGCGACTGGCGCGTCGGCTTTTCCGGCCCGCCCGACCGGGCTGAATGACGCGGCTCCATCTCTCACCGAAAATGTCCGTGCGAAACGCCGAGCGGTTCCCGCGCGGCGCGGCGGGGACGCGGCGGCGGCCGCCGCCGCCATCGGCGCTTTTGGCGCTCTCGCGGGCGCTGCGATCGCTGCGAGCCGGCGCGACCGCTATTATGACGGCTATTACGACCGTCGCGCTTACGGGCCGGGCTATGGCTATTATCGCGACCCGCCGCCGCGCGCTTATTATGGGCCGGGGCCGGGATATCATCGTGGCTACGAGCACGCTTATCCGCAGCCCGGTCCGGTCTATGGCGGCGGCAGGTGGGGGCGGCCGCCTCGGCCCGCTGAGCCGCAGGGCGAAGTCCACTACGGCTCGGGTCGCTGAACGCTCCGAAGTCCGTCCAATACGCCCTGAAGAATATGGCTCGCCGCCACGCGATCGATGATCTTCGCTCGCGCGGCGGCGTCGTAGTTCTGCGCCGCCAGATGATCGTGCGCCCACTCGGTGGACAGGCGCTCGTCCCAGAAGACGATCGGAACAGCGATCCGTTTTGAGAATTCGCGGCCGAATGCGCGCGTCGACTGCGCGCGCGGGCCTTCGCTGTCATCCATGTTGAGCGGCAATCCCAACACCACGCCGGCGACCGCGCGCTCGGCCATGATCGCCTGAAGACGTTCGCAGTCGCGCGTGAACTTGATCCGCCGCACGGTTTCGAGCGGCGTCGCGATGAAGCGCGTCACATCGCTGACCGCGACCCCGATGGTTTTCGTTCCGAGGTCCAGTCCGATCAGCGCGCCCTGCGCCGGCAAAAGCCGCGCAAAGGCGTCAAGGCGATCGAGAACGGGGGACGGCATCACCGATCCGATAAAGCGGCGTCGAAGCAGGCGCAATCGCGCCTCTTTGCGCCCTCTGTCCCGCGCCCCTTGCGGTCGGCCGCAAGCCGCGACACTGTCGCCCGCGTCGCGGGGTGTTGTCATGAAAGTCACATGGTTCGGCCATTCGGCCTTCCGTCTCGAATTCGGATCGAGCGTCGTTCTCATCGATCCGTTTTTCACCGGCAATCCGGGGTTCAAGGGAGATCCCGTGAAAGCGGGCGCGGGCGCGACGCATATCCTTCTCACCCACGGACACGGCGACCATGTCGGCGATTCGCTGAAGATTTCCACGCAGACGGGCGCCAAGCTGGTGACCAACTATGATCTGTGCATGTGGCTTGCGGGGCAGGGGGCGAAGAGCTTCGATCCGATGAACACCGGGGGATCGACCGATCAGGGCGAGTTCACGGTGACGCTCGTGCGCGCGGATCATTCCGCCGGCATGGGCGACGCGGGCGTCAATGCGCCGCTCGGCAATGCGAACGGCGTGATCGTCAAGCCCAAGCTCAAGGGCGAGCCGATCGTCTGGCATTGCGGCGACACCGACATCTTCTCAGACATGAAGCTGCTCTGCCAGTTGCACAAGCCGAAGGCCGCCTTCGTTCCAATCGGCGACCGCTTCACGATGGGCGCCGCGACTGCTGCTCTCGCGGTCAAGAAATTCATGCCGGGGGTGAAGACCGTCGCGCCGTCCCACTATGGCAGCTTTCCGATCATCGCCGCCGACGCGAGGGCCTTCGTGAAGGCGATGAAGGGAGCGGCGGCGAAGGTGATGGTCCCCGCCGCGGGCGAGCCTTTCACGCTGAAATAGGCGGTCAGGTCGGAGCTTGCGGCGCGCGCCTCAGCGAGTATGGTCCGCGCCCTTCCTCCGGGATTCCAAAGACCTTACCCATGGCCAGCCGCACGGTGCGCATTTCGTTGGACGCCATGGGCGGCGACCACGGGCCGGAGGTCGTCGTGCCCGGGGCCGCGATCGCCCTCGAGCGGCGGCCCGGCATCCATTTCCTGCTGTTCGGCGATCGGGCGCGCATCGAGGCCGCGCTCGCGCCGCATCCGGCGCTCAAAGCCGCCGCCGAGGTCCGGCACACGGATGTCGCCATCTCGATGACCGACAAGCCGAGCCAGGCGCTCCGCGCCGGCCGCCGCGTCTCCTCGATGTGGCAGGCGCTGGAAGCGGTGAAGAAAGGCGAGGCGGATGTCTGCGTCTCGGCCGGCAACACGGGCGCGCTGATGGCGATGGCGATGTTCTGCCTGAAGCTCATGGCGGGCGTCGACCGGCCGGCGATGGCGGGGTTGTGGCCCACGCTTCGCAGCGAGAGCATCGTGCTCGACGTGGGAGCGACCATCGGCGCCGACGCGCGGCGCCTGGTCTCGCTGGCGGTGATGGGCGCGGCGATGGCGCGAATCGTGCTCGGAATCGACCGGCCGAGCGTCGGCCTGCTCAATGTCGGCATCGAGGAGGTGAAGGGCATCGAGGAGGTCAAGGAGGCGGGCAAGTTCCTGCGCGAGGCCGATCTGCCCGGCATGCGCTATCACGGCTTCGTCGAGGGCGACGACATCGGGCGCGGGACCACCGACGTGGTGGTGATCGAGGGATTCACCGGCAATATCGCGCTCAAGACCGCCGAAGGCACGGCGAAACAGATCGCCCAGTATCTGCGCGGCGCGATGAACTCGTCCCTGATGGCGAGAATCGGTTATCTGTTCGCGCGCGGCGCCTTCAATGCGCTGCGTGAGAAGATGGACCCGCGCAAGGCCAACGGCGCGGTGTTTCTCGGCCTGGAAGGAATTGCGGTCAAAAGTCACGGCGGCGCGGACGCGCTGGGCGTCGCCAGCGCCATCGATGTCGCTTATGACATGGCGAACTTCGACCTGCGGACGATGATCCGCGACAGTCTGGCGGCGACGGAGGCGCAGCGGATGAGCCTCTCCTTCGCCGCGGAGGCGGAACAGCATTCATGAAGTCCTTGCGATCGATCGTCCGCGGCGCGGGAGCCGCGCTTCCCAAGCGCGTTCTCACCAACGCCGAACTCGCCGCGATGGTGGACACGTCCGACGAGTGGATCATGCAGCGCTCGGGAATCCGCGAGCGGCGCATCGCCGGAGAGGGCGAAACGACCGGCTCGCTCGCAGCCGCGGCGGCGCGCGCCGCGCTGGCGGAGGCGCAGCTCACGCCCGACGACATCGATCTCATCGTCCTCGCCACCTCGACGCCGGACCACACGTTTCCGGCGACGGCGACCGAGGTGCAGAACATGCTCGGCATGACCCAGGGGGCCGCGTTCGACATCAACGCGGTCTGCTCCGGCTTCGTTTACGGCCTCGCCACGGCCGACAAGTTCCTCCGCTCCGGCGACCACAAGCGCGCGCTGCTGATCGGGTCGGAAACATTCTCGCGCATTCTCGACTGGAGCGACCGCACGACCTGCGTGCTGTTCGGCGACGGCGCCGGCGCGCTCGTGCTCGAAGCCCAGGAAAGCGACCGGGGACCTGCCGCGCGCGGCGTGATCAGCTCCCATCTGCGCTCGGACGGACGGTATCGCGACAAGCTCTATGTGGATGGGGGGCCGTCGACGACGCAGACGGTCGGGCATCTGCGCATGGAGGGACGCGAGGTGTTCCGGCATGCGGTCGTCAATCTCGCCGAGACGATGCAGGAAACGCTGCGCGCCACGGGTTACTCGGCGGCCGACATCGACTGGTTCGTGCCGCATCAGGCCAACCGCCGCATCATCGACGCGACGGCGCAGAAGCTCGGCATCGAGCCTGACCGCGTCGTGCTGACGCTCGACAAGCATGGCAACACGTCGGCGGCGTCGATTCCGCTGGCGCTCGCAGCCGCCCGCGGCGACGGCCGCATCAAGGACGGCGATCTAGTGCTGATCGAGGCGATGGGCGGCGGTTTCACATGGGGTTCCGCGCTGATTCGCTGGTGACGGCGGAATCACGTAATCGGACCATAGGGTTGACAACAGCGCCCACGTTCCTACGGTGATTTCGGCAAGCCGCGATCAATCGGGCAACAAGCGGCGGCGAGGTGGCGTGGATGGCGGGCCGAACCATAACCCGGGCGGACCTTAGCGAAGCTGTCTATCAGCGGCTTGGGCTTTCGCGTGCGGAATCGGCTCAACTCGTCGAACAGGTGCTGCGCGAGATCAGCGATTGTCTCGAGCGCGGCGAAAGCGTGAAGCTGTCGTCGTTCGGGTCGTTTCTCGTGCGGTCGAAAAACGAGCGCATCGGCCGCAACCCGAAAACCGGCGTGGAAGTGCCGATCAGCCCGCGCCGCGTGATGGTTTTCAAGGCGTCGAACGTCTTGAAGGCGCGGATCAATGGTGAGACGGTCGAAGACGAAGAGTGAGTCGCCTGCGTCCGCCGAGATTGCGCCGCAGCGCCCGAACCTGAAGCGCGGGGAGCATGTCGTCGGAACACGTTGAGAAGGCTCCCGACGCCTACCGGACCATCAGCGAGGTTGCTGACGAACTGGATGTGCCTCAGCATGTCCTGCGTTTCTGGGAGACGCGGTTTTCGCAGATCAGGCCGCTCAAGCGCGGCGGCGGCCGGCGCTATTACAGGCCCGACGACGTTGCGCTGATCAAAGGCATCCGCGCCCTGCTGTACGGGCAGGGGTACACGATCCGCGGCGTGCAGCGCATTCTCAAGGACCAGGGTCTCAGGCACGTCCAGGCGCTCGCGCGCGGCGACGCGCCGCCGGCCGCCGACGCGCCCGCGCTTGCAGCGACGCCTGCTGTCGATCCGCCCGAGGACATCGAGCTCGACGCTGAAGAGATGGAGGACGTGGAGCCGCCCGTCGATGAGCCTGTCGAGGCGCCGGGACTGGACGACGAGCTGCGCGCGAAGCTCGAATCGGCGTTGTCGGAATTGTCAGCCTGCCGGCGGATGATCGACGCCGCGCGCGGCGCGGAGTAGCGCGCTCGGCGCGCCGATCGCGTTCTCGAAGGCGCGTCCCTCTCACAAGGTCGCTCAGTTCTTTCGGCGGAAGGTCCGCTTCTCTTTGAGGCGTTTAATGGTCGGAGCGAGAGGATTCGAACCTCCGACCCCTAGTCCCCCAGACTAGTGCGCTAACCGGGCTGCGCTACGCTCCGACGGGGCGCTGTATAGGCGCTCGCCGCGTCCGGCGCAATTCGTCCGGGAGGATGCAGAACCCTGTTTTTGCACCTGTTCAAGGTGTTTTGACATCCATGCGCGACGCGCACGGCGGGCGGGCGCTGACGCTGCTGGAGGGTGGGGACAGAATCAGAGACTCTGCCGCTATCGAGGGCGGACTTCTCTCCTCCATTCATTCGCTCTCGGTCGGCCCCGCGCTTTTCAGGCGCGGGGCTTTGTTTCAAGAGGATCAGAATGAATCAGGCGTCGGACGAACGGTATCGGCTTAATTTTGAACGGCGGCGCCTCGCGCCGAACTGGACCGTGATCGCCTGCGCCGTTCTCGCCGCTGGGGTTTTTGCGGCGGGCGTCTATGACGCCGCCGCGCGCCTGTTCGCGGTCGCCGGCTATTGAGCGAGGTCGCTCACGCCTGCGACGGCTTGCGGAAGCCGCCGCGCCAGGAGGCGAAGGCGGATAGAAGATAAAGCACCGCCGAGAACGTGAAGGCGAACAGCAAGCCCTGCTTGAACGGCGCCGACATCAGCTCCGGAAAAAAGGCGTTGCCGGTCAATGCGGCGGCGTTCTCCGCCGGCAATGACCGAAGCACCGCCGCGGGAATGAGCTCCGACATCGGATTGTAGCCGAGGAACGCCGCGAACAGGCTCGCCACCGGCGGCAGGCCGGCGACCTCATGGGCGACGTTCGCGGGCACGCGCTGAGCCAGCAACTGCGCCTCCATCGCTTGCGGAAGGGTCGCGGCGAGGCCGGCCAGCATCAGGCTGAAGAAGATGCCGATCGACAAGACCTGTCCGGCGTTGCCGGTGGTGGCCCGCACGCCGGACGCCTGCCCGCGCTCCTGCATCGGAACGGCGTTCATGATCTGCGTGCTGTTCGGCGCGACGAACAGTCCGGAGCCGAGACCGTTTGCGAAAAGCAGAAACGCGAAGACCGCGTAGGAGAAATCCGCGGGCAGCAGCATGAGCGCGAGAAAGCTCGCCGCGCCGAGAACCATGCCGCCGACCGCGAAGGGCGCGCCGCCGATCCGATCGGAGAAATAACCCGCCGCTGGCCCCGAGATGAGGAAGCCCACCGTCAGAGGAAGCATGAAGATCGCCGACCACAGCGGCGTCTCCTCGAAGGAGTAGCCGTGCAGCGGCAGCCAGATGCCCTGCAGCCAGATGATCAGCATGAACTGGAGGCCGCCGCGCGCCGTCGAGGACATCAGGTTCGCCAGATTGCCGTAAGCGAAGGGCGCGATGCGGAACAGCTTAAGATCGAGCATCGGCTTCGCGACATTCTTTTCGATGACGATGAAAGCCGCGAGCGAGATCAGTCCAAGAGCGAAAAGGGAGAGCACGAACGGGCTCGTCCAGGCCATGACCTGATGGCCGTAGGGCTGAATTCCGTAGGTGATCGCCGTCAGGATCAGCACGAGGCCAAGGCCGAAGGTCAGGTTGCCGGCCCAGTCGATGCGATGGGTCACGCGCGTCGGCGGCTCGCGCAGCCTCCAGAACGCCCAGACGGTTCCGATGACTCCGAACGGCACGTTGATCCAGAACACGAGGCGCCAGTTGGTGTCGGCCAGAAGACCGCCGATCACGAGCCCGATGAACTGGCCGCCGATGGCGGCGACGACGTTGACGCCAAGCGCGAGGCCACGCTGGTCCGGCGGGAAAGCGTCGGTGAGAAGAGCGGTCGAATTGGCCATCAGCAGCGCCCCGCCCACGCCCTGGATGATCCGGACAGTGATCAGATAGGTCGCGGCGAAGTCGCCCTGGCCGGGAAGCAGGCTGAGCGCGATCGAGGCGAGGGTGAAGACGAGAAACCCGAGATTATACATCTTGGCGCGGCCGAACTGATCGCCGAGGCGGCCAAAGGCCACGACGAACACCGCGGTCGAGATCATGTAGCCGATGATCGCCCAGAGGAGATAATTCACATTCCCCGGATCGAGGGCCTTCAGACCGATCCCGCGAAACACCGCCGGCAGGCTGATCAGAAGGATCGAACTGTTCACCGTGGCGGCGAGCATGCCAAGCGTCGTATTGCTCAGCACAACCCATTTGTAACGGTCGTTGGGACGGTTGACCGGCGCGTGCATGGGATGGTCCAAGACGGGAAGGGGAGGGAGGCCGAGAAACCTGAAGGCATCCTCGGGTTTCGTATATGAAGATGTCCTCAGGAAAAGCAAGCTCAGAAAAGCAGCGCGCCGCGCGGCTTCCGCAACGCAAGCGCGGCCGCGAGCGCGTCGCGAGCCTCCTCGCGGCCGCGGCGTCGTGTTTCCTGGACAAGGGCTACGACGCCGCGACGATGACCGAAATCGCGGAGCGCGCCGGCGCGTCGATCGGATCGCTGTACCTGTTCTTCCCGACGAAGCAGGCGCTCGCCCGGTCGCTGCTTTCAAATCTCGCCGACGAGCTGTCAGGCCGCCTGGAGGCGATGAAGGCGGCGACGGCGGGACGCTCGGCCGCCGCGATCGCGGATGCGCTGTTCGACGCGCTGAACGGGTTCATCGCAGCCAACCCGGTCTACAGCCTGTTGATCGACGTCACGGGAGACGAGCGCTGGAGGCAGGTCGTCCGCGCGCAACGCAGACGCCAGATCGCCGACCTGTTCGCGCGGGCGGAGCCGCCGCTCGGCGCAAGACAGGCGCAGCGGCTCGCGGTGATCGTGCCGCACTTCATGCGGATCAGCCTTCTTCAGGGAGAAGCGGGAAGCCCGTCGCGCGAGGCGATCCTCGAAGAACTGCGCCTGATGCTGCGCCGCCATCTGGAAAGCGGCGGTTAAGCGCGGCTGCGCCGGGCGGTCACCGGCCGCAGAGGCCGGCGGAAACGGTCATGCTGACTTCACGAGGCGATGCCTCTATCGTCATCGCCTTGCAGCGAGTCGCAGGAGGGGACCTATGGACTCACTCATTCCAATTATCACGCAGCTTATCGCAGGCGCCGTGGGCGGAAACGTCGGCGGCGCGGCGGCGAAGGACCTCAGCCTCGGAACGGTCGGAAACACCATCGCCGGCGCGATCGGCGGCGGCGTCGGCGGCCAGATTCTTTCAGCGCTGATTCCGGTGCTCGCCGCCAATATCGGGGGACAGGCCGCCGGCGGCGGCGTCGCGGGGCTGGTCATCACACTGATCGTCGGCTTCATCAAAAACAAGATGGCGGCGCAGTAAGCCGTTCGCCAGCAATATCGGCCCGAATGTCAGACCGGGGCGGCCGCCTCTGCGCCGCCTCAATCAGAGCGAAGCTTCACATGTCGGCCGGCGCGTCGCGCCGGTCGAAGAAGCCATCAAAGGAGCAACGCCATGTTGCGTTTGACACTGACCTGCGCCGCGTCGGCGCTTGCAATCGGAATGATATCGTCGGCTCCGGCGCAGGCGCTGACGATGAAGGAATGCAGCGCGAAATATCAGGCGGCCAAGACGGCGAACACGCTGAAGGGCCAGAAATGGAACGACTTCCGCAAGGCGCAGTGCAGCGACGAGGACGCGTCCGATTCCGAGGCCGCGGCCGCCGCTCCGGCCGAGCCTGCGGCGCCCGCTCCCGCGACGACCACGGCCGCGGCGCCCGCCAAGCCTGCGGCGACGGCGCGTCGGTCCGGAGCCGCCGTTTTCCCGCGTTCGGTTTCGACCAAATATGCGAATGAAACGCCCGGCAAGGCGCGGCTTCACACCTGCGTCGATCAATACAACGCCAACAAGGCCAATGGCGGCAACGCCGATCTGAAATGGATTCAGGCCGGCGGCGGCTACTGGAGCCAGTGCAACACGAAGCTCAAGGGCTGAGCGTCAAGCGGCGCCGACGGGCGCCGCTTTCTCTTGAGTCCGGGTGAGCGCGGCGAGCCGCGCTCACACCCAGCCGCCATCCACCACATAATGCTGCGCGGTGCAGGCCGAAGCTTCGTCGGAAGCGAGGAACACCGTGAATTTCGCAAGCTCGTCGGGCGTCAGTTTGCGCTTGAGGCACTGGCGCTTCAACAATTCGACCTCGGCCTCGGGAGTGAGCCATTTCTCGATCTGGCGCTCGGTCATGATCCAGCCCGGCGCGATCGCGTTCACCCGGACATTGTAGGGACCGTAGTCGCGCGCGAGCGAACGGGTCAGGCCGAGCACGGCGGATTTGCTCGCGGTGTAGGCGGCCATGCCGCCCTGCGCCGCCATCCATGACGTGGAGCCGAAATTGACGATCGCCCCGGCGTTCGCGGCCTTCATGTCGGGCAGCACCGCCTGCGCGGCGAAGAACTGATGCTTGAGATTCACCGCGAGTCGGTCGTCCCAATAGTCCGGCGTCACGTCCTCGGTCCTGTGGCGTTCGTCATGGGCGGCGTTGTTGATCAGAATCTGGATCGGGCCCAGCGCCTGCCGCGCCTGCTCGACCCCGTTCCGCAGCGCCGCGATGTCGGTCACGTCGACCTCGAGGAAAAGCGCCGACAGCCCCTCGGCGGTCAGCGTCTTCGCCAGCGTTGCGCCGGCCTCCGCCTTTATGTCGAAAAACACTACTTTCGATTTCTGCCGCGCGAAATGGCGGACGATCGACTCGCCGATGCCGGAGGCGCCGCCGGTGACGAGCGCGACCTTGCCGGCAAGGTCGGAATAGACGGCGGCCATGGCGTTCTCCCTGGATGCAGCATGGCGTTCTGAACAAAGATGACGCGGCTATGCAAGCGGCCGCGATCGTCACGCCGCAGCCGACGGTCGCGGCGGAGCCGCCCGGCCGGTCACGAGCCGGTGGCGCGATAGAAGGTTTTCACGTCGGTTGCGAAGGCGGCGCGCGCGTCGGCGTTGAAATAGAACATGTGTCCGCCGCGATAGAGCGTGAGCGTGCGACGGTTCGGTCCGCCGATGTCCGGCATGTGATCGAAGATGTAGCGGCTCGCCATGTAGGGCGTGACGAGATCGCTGCGCCCGTGCGCGACGAGCAGCCTGAGACGCGGGTTGAGCGCCAGAAGCTGGCGCAGATCGCGCGTCACGCTCGCCTGCGCGCGGCCGCCGCGACCCCAGTTCCAGGCGCCGTTCACCTCGCCGTTCAGCAGGTTGAAGGTCATGTCCGTCTTGAAGCCGAGCCGGTTGCGGGCGTAGTCGACGAACAGCCCGCCAAGCGCCTGCGCGAAGCCGTCGAGCACCGGATCGCGCCCTTCGTCGGACAGAGAGTCGGGGAAGGGGTCCGGCGCAGCAAAGGAAGCGTCATAGGCGCTGACGATCTCGCCTGTGCCGCTGGTCTGCTTGGCGTAGACGCCGCCGACGAAGCCGCGCGCCCGCGCGACGATGTCGCGCGAAAGGCCAGTGAGGGCGGCGACGCGTTCATAGAAGGCGCGTCCCGCGTCGCCTTCCGGCGGGCGTCCCGCCATCGCGACGAGATAGTCCGTCATCGCGAAACGCTCGGCCGCCGCGAGCGCGTCCGGCGTGAAGCGGCCCGACCTGTCGAGTTCGCCCGCCGCCATCGACGGAAGCTGCAGAGCGGCGTTGAGCGCGAAGCGGGAGGCGCCGCCATGCAGCCCGGCCTCGAGGAACGGCGACAGCATCACCACGCCCGAGATGAGCAGGCCCTGCTGGCTTTGCAGCGCCAGCGCGACCTTCGCCGCGCGGAAGCCGCCGTAACTCTCGCCGACGAGATATTTTGGCGAGGAGGCGCGGCCGTTTTTCGCGACATAGAGCGCGATCACCTTCGCGATCGAGTCCGCGTCGGAGGACACGCTCCAGAAATCGCGCGCCTTGTCCGGCTGCGCCGCGCGGCTCCAGCCGGCGCCGACCGGATCGATGAAAACCAGATCGGTGAAGGCGAGCCAGCTCTCCGGATTGTCGCGCAGACGCGCCGCGGCTGCGCCGTCCCCTGAACCGAAATCGGCGATCTGGGGGCCGATCAAACCGAGATGGAGATAGGCCGAGGCGGCGCCGGGGCCGCCATTGAAAACGAATGTGACGGGCCGCGCCTCTGTAGCTGCGCCCCTCGCGGCGTAGGCGGTGTAGAAGATCGCGGCCGAGCGCTGGCCGTTCTGATCGAACAGCGAGAAGGTTCCGGCCGTCGCCGCATAGTCCAGCGTCCGCTCGCCGATTGTCAGCGCGTGGTCGGTGACGGAATCCGCCGGCAGAAGCGACAGCACGCTTCCCGCCGGCGCGGAGGAGCGACTTTCGCCGCTCTGCTGGCGCTGTTGCGCGAGAGCGGGAGAGAGAAGCGCGAGGGCAATGAGCGCGCCGCCGACGAGGCGGCGTGAGGCATGGAATGACACGGGCTTCACCTGAGAATGGGACGCCGCGAAATGTCCCGGCAAATATGGCGCGAGAGCGACGCGAGCCGCTGCGCCTTACCGCATGCCCTTGAACACCTGCCCGAGTTCGGCGATCTGGGCCTCCGTGAGCAGCCGCGTCGGCGCGCCGCGCAGGATGACGGCGAGCTTCGCCGTCTCCTCGAATTCCTCCATCGCATAGACGGCGCCGTCGAGATCCCTGGCGGAAACGACAGGCCCGTGGTTGGCGAGCAGCACCGCCGAGCAGGCGCCGTTCAGCGCGCGGATCATCTCGCCCATCGCGGGATCGCCCGGGCGCACATAATCGAGCAGCTTCACGCGGCCGACGCGCATCGCGACATAGGGAGTCAGGGGCGGCAGGCAGTCGTCCGGATCGACGCCGGCGAGGCAGGAAAGCGCCGTCGCATAGGTCGAATGCAGATGCACGACCGCGCCGACGCCGGCGCGCGTTTCATAGAAGGCGCGATGCAGAAACACCTCCTTGGACGGCGGATCGCCCCCGAGCAGGCGGCCTTCGGAATCGAGCTTGGCGATGCGCGCCGGATCGAGAAAACCGAGGCAGGAATTGGTCGGCGTGATCAGAAGGCCGTCCTCGACCGCGACGGACAGATTCCCGGACGAGCCGCCCGTCAGTCCGCGATCGAACAGAGACTTGCCCCAGCGCGCCATCGCGTCGCGGGCCTTCGTCTCCGCGCTCATGAACGGGCGTCCAGCATGACGAGCGCGCGAGCGAAGAAATCCGGCCCGCCGAAATTGCCCGACTTCAGCGCGACCGCGATCGGCGGCCCGTCGATGACTTTCGTCCAGGGAACGCCGGGCGCGATTTCCGGCCCGATCTCCAGCGCCCGAACGCCGAGGCGCTGGATCACCGCGCCCGAGGTCTCGCCGCCCGCGACGATCAGGCGGCGCACGCCGCCTTCGATCAGGAGGGCCGCCGTGTCGGCGATCGTCTGCTCCACCAGTTCTCCCGCGCGCCCGACTCCCAGCGCCTTCTGCGCGTCGGCTACGGATGCGGGATCGGCTGTGGAATAGATCAGCGGCGCGGCGTGCGAGCTCTGGGACAGGGCCCAGTCCGCAAGGTCAGCGGCGGTCAGGTCGCCGCGCGCCAGCGCGCCGACATCGATCGCGCGGTTTGGAGCCCCCGCCGCCTGCGCAGCGGCGACCTGCGCCCGCGTCGCGGTGGAGCAACTGCCGGCGAGAACGGCCGCGCGGCCGGAAGGGGCCTCGAACCTGCGCACATCGCCGCGCGCGCTCGTGTCGGGAAAGTTCGCGGGCAGCCCCAGCGCAATCCCTGAGCCGCCGGTGACCAGCCGGTGCGCCGCCGCCGCCGCTCCCAGCGTCAGGAGATTGTCGTTCGTGACGGCGTCCGCGACCGCATAGCGGCAGCCTTCGGCGATGAGCGCCGCGCAGGCCGCGCTGACGGCGTCCGCCCCCTTCGCCACCGTTGCGAAGGGGATCAGGCCGACCTTGCGCTGGGTCTGAGCCGCCATGAGCCTGACAAGACTCGAATCACGCATCGGCGTCAGCGGATGGTCCTTCATCGGGCTCTCGTCGAGCGGATCGGCGCCCACGAAGAGATGGCCCTGGAAAATCGTTCGGCCCGCCTCGGGAAAGGCCGGGCATACGAGCGCGAGAGGGGCGTTCAGCGCGTCGGCGAGGGCGTCGGCGACAGGGCCGATGTTTCCCTTCGCGGTTGAATCGAAGGTCGAGCAATATTTGAACAGGATCTGCGACGCGCCGCCGGCGGTCAGCGCCCGGCAGGCGGCGAGGGATTGGGAGACGGCGTCGGCAGGATCGATCGTGCGCGATTTCAGCGCGATCACAACGGCGTCGGCCGCCGGCGCCGCCCAGTCCGGTCCCGGCGCGCCGATGGTCTGCACGACCCGCATGCCTGATTTCGTGAGCATCAGCGCCACGTCGGTCGCGCCCGTCATATCGTCAGCAATCACGCCAAGGCGCATCGTCTCATCATTCTCCGGCCACCGTCTGCGCCTGGGCGCAGCCTCAGATAGCTGAGCGCCGTCACTTTTGCGACGTCATTTCCCACTCCGCAGAGCGACCGCCGGCGGGGTGGACGCGCCTGACCCCGGATGGGATACTGGGGCTTCGATGAACGGGCGCATCGCCGCCCCTCGCTCGCGGCGATTGCGGCCGCATCATGGAACAAGCGCCGATCCCGCGCGTTTACACGCTGGGTCTTGTCGGCTTCTGCCACGTCGCGCCGTTCCACAACCGAGGATGATGAAGTGACGGACGCCGTGGCTGACCCGTCAGCCGTTTCGCATAAACTTTCTGACACCCGCGCAAACAGCCCAATGCCGCCGCTGGAGACCCAAACCCGATCTTCAGCGAACGATCGCCCGGATGCCGGGCTCGCCGCCAATCCGTCGCCGCGCATCGCTTCCATTGCGATGGCGATCGCGCCCGACGCGCCGCCCGTCAGCATCGACGCGGCGCAGGCCGCCCTTTTTCTTGATCTCGACGGCACGCTCGCGGACTTCGCGCCCACGCCGCATGAGGTGGTCGCCGACCCGAAACGGTCCGATCTGCTGCGGCGGCTGGCTCAGATGCTCGAGGGCCGCATAGCTGTGGTCAGCGGCCGCGCGATCAGCGACGTCGACCGCATTCTCGACCGGTCGCTGCCGCATGTGGCGGGCGTCCATGGCCTGGAGTGCAGGGATGCGGCCGGCGCGCTCGTGTCGGTCGAGCCGCACCCGGCGCTGCCCGAGGCGGTGAAACTCTTCGGCGCGATCATCCGCGCCTATCCGGGCGCGCTTCTGGAGGTGAAGCCTCTGAGCGTCGCGCTTCACTATCGATCCGATCCCGGTCTGGGGCCGACGGCGCGACAGGCCGCGACGGATTTCGCCGCAGCGCACGGGCTGGTTCTGCAAGAGGGGCATATGGTGGTGGAACTGTTGACGCCGGGACGCGACAAGGGCGCCGCCGTGCGAGCCTTCATGGAGGAAGCGCCGTTCCGCGGCGCCATTCCGATTTTTCTTGGCGATGATCTCACCGACGAAAAAGCGTTCGACGCGGTGCTCGGATTAGGCGGCGTCGGCATTCTCGTGGGGCCGTTGCGCGCCACATCCGCAACGGCCATCGTGCCCGGCGTCTCGGACGTGCTGGCCTGGCTGGCGGAGAGCCTGGACCAGAGGCGCTTTCGCATCGGAGCCGTCGCATGAGCCGGCTCATCATCATTTCAAACCGGGTCAATCCGCCGGACGACGCATCGGTCGGCACCGCCGGAGGCCTTGCGATGGCGCTCGCCGCGGCGCTGCGCGAATATTCCGGAATCTGGTTCGGCTGGAGCGGGCAGAAGACCGAGAGTTTCACCGGCCAGATGTCGATGCAACGGGTCGGCGGCGTCACCGTCGCGCTGGTCGACCTCGAAGAACAGGACGTGCAGGAATATTACAACGGCTACGCCAACCGCACGCTGTGGCCGCTCTTTCATTATCGCATGGATCTCGCCGAATATGAGCGGTCGTTCGACGAGGGCTATGCGCGCGTCAATGCGCGCTTCGCGGAAACGGTGCTGCCGCTCATCGAGCCCGACGATCTCATCTGGGTGCAGGACTACCACCTGATTCCGCTGGCGCGCGAGCTCAGGCGGCGCGGGGTCGCCAACCGGATCGGCTTCTTTCTCCACATTCCCTGGCCGGCGCGGCGCCTGATCACGATCCTGCCGCGCCATGAGACGCTGGTCGAGGCGATGCTCGATTATGATCTCATTGGATTCCAGGGAGCCGATTCGCGCGACGCCTTCGGAGACTACATCGAACATGTGGCGGGCGGCGAACGCGTGGCGTCGGAAGGCCCGATTACCATCGTTTCTCTCAACGGCAAGCAGGTGCGGATCGGCGCGTTTCCGATCGGCATCGACGCGGCCGATTTCACCAAGGCGCTCGAGTCCGAGCGGTCGCGCGACTATTTCACGCGCATGGTGGACAGCAGGGCCGGCCGCCAGATGATCGTCGGCGTCGACAGGCTCGATTATTCGAAAGGACTCGAGGACAGGTTTCTGTCCTACGAGTTGCTGCTCAGCAAAAACCCCGACCTTCTGGAGAAGGTCTTCCTTCTGCAGGTTGCGACGCCGAGCCGCGACGAGGTCGCGGCGTATCAGGAAATCCGTTCGAAACTCGACATGGTGTCGGGGCGGATCAACGGGGCGTTCGCGACCGTGGACTGGGTGCCGATCCGCTATGTGAATCACGTCTATCGACGCGACGAGCTTTCGGGAATCTACCGCGCCGCCGCCATCGGTCTGGTGACGCCGCATCGCGACGGCATGAATCTCGTGGCGAAGGAATATGTCGCGGCGCAGGATCCGGATGATCCCGGCGTGCTGGTGCTGTCGGAATTCGCCGGCGCCGCCGCGCAGATGGGCGAGGCGCTGATCGTCAATCCGTTCAGCCGTGAAGAAGTGTCCGACGCCATCCGCCGCGGTCTCACCATGCCGCTGTCCGAACGCAAGCGCCGGTGGGAAATCCTCATGCACGGGGTCCAGGAGGACGATGTCGAGGCGTGGCGCGACTCGTTTGTCAAAGCGCTGGAGGCGACTCCGCGGAGCGGCGAAGCCGCTCCTAGCGAACCGCGCTCCATGGCCGGCTGAGCAGCACCGCGCAGTTGATCAGGCCGACGAGCGAATAGGTCTGCGGATAGTTGCCCCAGAGCGAGCCGTCGGCGAGGCTGATGTCTTCCGACAGAAGTCCCGCCGATGTGCGGCGGCTCAGCATCGATTCAAAGAGGGTTCGCGCCTCGTCGGTGCGTCCCGCCAGATGCAGCGCCTCGATGAACCAGAAGGTGCAGAAATTGAAGGCGGTCTCCGGCGCGCCGAAGTCGTCGGGCGTGTTGTAGCGCCACAGAAAATCGCCATGGCGCAGCTCTTTCTCGACAGCGTTCAGCGTCGACAGATGGCGCGGATCGTCGGGCGCGTGAAAGCGCAGATCGACGATCTGCAGGAGACTCGCGTCGATCGCTGAGCCCTCGAAGCTGGCGGCGTATCGTCCGAGCTCCTCGTTCCAGGCCCGTTTCTCGATCGCCTCCCGCACGATCGCAGCCCGCATCGCCCAATGCTCGGCGCGCAGGGGCATGTCGAGCTGCTTGGCCGCATTGCTCAGCCGGTCGCAGGCGGCCCAGCACATCAGGGCCGAATAGGTGTGGATCGCGCTTCGTCCGCGAAACTCCCACAGGCTGGCGTCAGGCTGGTCATGCATCGCGAACGCCCGGTCGCCGACCTTCTCGAGCGATTCGAAATCCGCGACTGTGGCGGGACGCAGCAGGCGCTGATCGAAGAACGCCTGCGTGTTGGACAGAATGATCTGGCCATAGACGTCATGCTGGAGATGCTCATAGGCCTGATTGCCGGCGCGCACCGGGCCCATGCCGCGATAGCCCGGCACGGTCTCGACGAACCGCTCGATCAGAGCCGGCTCATAGCCGACGCCATAGACCGGCTGGATATGGCCGCCTTTCGCCGATCCGGCGAGATTACGGAGATAGCCCAGGTAGTTTTCGAGAATGTCGGTCGCGCCGAGACGGTTGAGCGCTTGCACGACATAGTAGGCGTCCCGCAGCCAGCAATAACGATAGTCCCAGTTCCTGCCGCTGTGCGGCGCTTCCGGAATCGATGTGGTGAGCGCGGCGACGATGGCGCCGGTTTCCTCATAGGCGCAGAGCTTCAGCGTGATCGCGGCGCGGATCACCACCTCCTGCCAGTCGAGCGGAATAGCGAGGCTGCGCGTCCAGTCCCGCCAGTAGGCTTCGGTCTCGGACAACATGCGATCGATCGTCGACAGCACGTCCGCCTCCAGCCCCTCGTCGGGTCCGAAGAAAAAGCCGAGCGGTTTCTCCAGGCGGAAGGGCCGTTCGCTCAGGACGTGAGAGACGGCGCCGTTGGTCGTCATCCGCAGCGTGATGTCAGAGCACTGATAGCGGATATGGTTCGATCCGCGCGTCGTCGGCGCAAGCGCCGCGCCCCAGTCGGTCGCCGGGCGCATCCTGATCGTTATCGTCGGACTGCCGCGCAGCGGACGGATGCGTCGGATGAAGGTGATCGGGCGGTAGGTTCGTCCCCACTGGCGGTAGCGCGGCGCGAAGTCGATGATTTCGACGGCGCCGCCGTCGCGATCAGTGATCTCCGTCCTGAGAATGGCGGTGTTGCGCATATAGGACTGCTTCGTCTCAACCGCGTCGGCGACGTCGATCGCCCATAGGCCGATCGCGTTCTGATCCGACGCGGCGACGCCGCTGAGAAGATTTGAAAAGATCGGATCGCTGTCGACCCGGGGAGCGCATGCCCAGACGAAATTGCCGGCGGCGTCCACGAGCGCGCTGACGGCGCAGTTTCCAATAGGCGCGAGATCGAGGGTGTGAGTCATGCTGGGAGCTTAGAAGGGAATCCGGCGGAGCCAAACTTCGGTCGCTGCGTGGCGTCAACGCGCCGTCCCGGGAAAACGACGGAATCGACCTGTGGTTCCGTTGAGAACGACTTCAACGACCGATCGCGTAGTCCTGCGTTCCGCGCGGATTGGCGGCCGCGCGCAGAATCGCTTCGCCTCTGACCGTCTCGCGGCCGGTGGCGCAGAGGCGGCCGAGAATCCAGTCGTCGGCGACCTCGACCTTGTGGCCGCGCTGTTTCAGCGCCTCGATCGTGTCTTCGCCGAAGCGGCGCTCGACGGAGAGCGACTGCGGCTTGAATTCGCGCGGCCAGAACGAGCCGACATGATGGCCGGTATGAAAGGCCGGCGCGTCGATCGCCTGCTGCAGGCCATAGCCGTGATGCAGGATCCGCAGCAGAAACGCGATCTGCCATTGCTCCTGCTGGTCGCCGCCCGGCGTCCCGAAGCCGAGCCAGGGCGCGCCGTCGCGCAGGACCATCGTCGGCGTCAGCGTCGTGCGCGGCCGTTTTCCCGGCGCGAGCGAGGAGGGCAGGCCGGGCTCGAGCCAGAACATCTGCGCGCGTGTGCTCAGGCCGAAGCCGAGCTCGGGAATGACCGGGCTCGACTGCAGCCAGCCGCCCGACGGCGTCGCCGACACCATGTTGCCGAAGCGGTCCGTGACGGTGACATAGCAGGTGTCGCCCTCAACGCGCTCGACATGCTTCTTCAGTTCGCCGGACGCGCCGGAGAAAGTCGGCTCGCCGACGCCGCTCGCGGCGGAGGCCGCCGGTCCGCCCGCGATCTTCACCGGCACCGGCGCAGGCGCGCGGCCGCGCGGCGAGCCGGGGCGGAATGCGTCGGAGCTCCAGTCGCCGATCAGCTTGCGGCGCGCGGCGAGATAGGAATCGTCGAGAAGCGCGTCCACATCGGCGTCGACGTCGCCGAGCCATGCGTCGCGGTCGGCCAGCGCGAGCTTGCCCGCTTCGGCGACAAGATGAACGAAGTCCGGGCCGAGCGGATCGAGGCCGCCGATGTCGAAGCCTTCGAGCAGGCCGAGCCATTGCAGGAACGCCGGCCCCTGCGTCCAGGCCCCGCATTTGAGCGCCGTGACGCCATGATAGTCGCGCGCGACGGCGGCTTCGTAAGTAGGACGCCACGCGGCGCAGTCGTCGGCGGTGAGGAGGCCGGCGTTGCGGCGGCCGGAGGAATCCATCACCGGCTCGCGGCAGGCGCGGCCCATCGCGTCGGCGACGAACCCCTCATACCAGAGCTTGCGGGCGTTCTCGAACTCGACGTCTCGCGAGTCGTGCGCGCTGTCCCTGCAGATCCGTTCGTAGACGCCGGCCAGCGTCGGATTGCGGAACAGAGCATGCGGCTCGGGCGCTTCGCCGCCGGGGAAATAAACCGCGAGCGAGCTTTTCCATTCGCTCTCGAACAGCGGGCGCATCGAGGCGACCGTGCGGGCGAGCCGCAGATGCATGGGATAGCCGCCGCCCGCGAGTTCGATCGCCGGCTCGAGAATGTCTTTCAGCCTCAGGAGTCCGCGGTCGCGCACGAGCATCAGCCATGCTCCGAACGCGCCGGGGGTGCAGGCCGCGAGATGTCCCGTGCCCGGCACCATGTCGAGACCGAGCCCGCGATAGCGCTCCGGCGTCGCCGCCATCGGCGCCACGCCCTGTCCGCAGAGCGCGCCCGACGCCCGCTCGCGCGCGTCCCAATAGAGGATCGGAACCTCGCCGGCCGGGCCGTTCAGGTGAGGCTCGACCACCTGAAGCGCGAAACCCGCCGCCGCCGCCGCGTCGAAGGCGTTGCCGCCCTTTTCGAGGATGCGCATGGCGGTCGCCGCGGCCAGCCAGTGCGTCGCCGCCGCGCAGCCGAAGGAGCCGCGGATTTCCGGCCGCGTGGTGAAAGGACCGTTGGAGAAGATCTCGACCATCGCCTTGCTCCCTTGCGCGCGCTCAGAGCGGCGTCGCGGTCCAGGCGCCGGCCGAACCGTCGAAAAGCAGCGGGACGGCGTTGCGCCGGTGCGCCTGATCCAGCGTGATCCCGGTGGCCGCGCAGAGCACCAGAAGAATGCCGCCATGGGAGACGATCACCGTCTCTCCATCGCGATCGTCATGCGCCAGCACGCGCAGCAGGCTGTGGCTGACGCGGCTGACGAAGGCGGCGAGGGATTCGCATCCCGGCGGATCGTCGCCCCAGTTCAGGCCGCCGTCCGGCACGGGCGTTCCCCACAGATCGACATAGTAGCGCTCCGCCAGCGCGCCGTCTGCCTCGGGAGCGATGGCGTGCTCGGCGCCGACGAGCGTCGCGGTGCGCCAGGCGCGGGACATGGGGCTCGCCACCAGCCTGCCGATCCTTGTCGATCTCAGTTTGGCGGCGGCCTGTGCGGCCTGCGTTTCGCCCGTGTCGTTGAGCGGGATGTGCGCGGTCTGGAAGATGCGGGTGCGGTTGCCTTCCGTCTCGCCGTGGCGGACGAAGATGAAGCGCTTGCGCTTCGGCGAGAATGGCGCGGCGGATACGACGCCCTTGATCTGCTCGTATCCGAGAAGTTCGACGACCTGTGTCATGCGCCGGTGTTGAAGGGCGGTTGCGGCGGGGTCAAGAGGCCTCAGGCGTCCGTACCCGCGTCCGCGGCGATCCGGGCGGCCGCGAGCGCCGCGTCGGCCTCGACGATGCGCGCTTCGACGCCGTCGCCGAGCGCGCGCAGAAAGCTTTCAGCGATCAGCGGCGACAGGCGCAGGGCGCCGCCGCTCAGCGCGACGGGGAGAGGCCCCGTGCGCGCCAGGAGCAGTTTGGCCAGCGACGCCAGCGCGCCGCCGGCGTCGGAAAGCGTCGCGCGCGCGATCGGATCGCCTTCCCGGCTCGCATCCGCGACGGCGCGCGCGAGCTGGCCGATCGCGCCGCGATGGGCGCCGTAGACGAAGGTTCGCGCCGACGGCCAGTCCGCGCCGCCGAAACGCGATCCGAACGCGCGGCCGAGCGGGGTTTCCCAGCCCAAGCCGGGCGAAGCGTCGTCCTGCGCCAGCAGCCGGCGCAGGGCCTCGCGCGCGATCCAGGCGGCGGAGCCTTCGTCGTCGATCAGAACGCCATGTCCGCCGGCGCGCCAGCGCTCGCCCGAGTCGGTCAGGTGAAGGGCGAGGGAGCCGGTGCCGGCATAGACGATGAGCCCTGCGCCCGGCGCGAACGACGTGCGATAGGCGAGGCTGACGTCGTCCTCGACCGTCACGCTCCCGGCTGCGACGCCAAGGGCGTCTGCGATGCGGGACGCGACCCAGTTCGCTTCCGGCGTGGAAGCAGACAGCCCGCTCACGCCCGCATGCGCGCCGGCGACCGCGTCATGCGCCGCGATGTCGCCTGCGATCGCGGCGACGGCGGTTTCGATTCGGCGCTTCACGGCCTCGTCATGGATATGACCGGAAAAGCCGTGCGTCTCGCCGCGCGCCACGAGAGCGCCATTCTTGTCGACAAGCGTCCAGCGCGCCGCCGATCCGCCGGCGTCGAGTCCAAGATACAGCATCAGCCGATGTTGCTCGCGGCCGGGCAGGATGACAATCAGACGAAATGACCGCAGCCGCTTTTCCTGACCACGACGCGCGCGACGCGGTGGAGGCCGTGCGCGCCGCCATCGCGCGGGCGACTCGCATGGTCGGCTTCACCGGCGCCGGCGTCTCGACGGAATCGGGCGTGCCGGACTTCCGGTCTCCCGGCAGTCCGTGGATGCGCAACAAACCGATCCCCTTCGATCTCTGGCTATCGAGCGCCGACGCGCGCGCCGAGGCCTGGCGGCGAAAATTCACGATGGATGATCTCTACGCCGGCGCAAAACCCTCGCGGGGACACAAGGCGATGGCCAATCTCGTCAGCGAAGGACGCATGCAGGCGATCGTCACGCAGAATATCGACGGCCTTCATCAGGCTGCGGGCGTCGGACCGGAGAAAGTGATCGAACTGCACGGCAACGGGACCTACGCGCTCTGCCTGTCCTGCGGCGCGCGTCATGAACTCGCCGATATCCGCCGCGCCTTCGAGGCGAGCGGGTCTGCGCCCGTCTGCGACGATTGCGGCGGGCTGGTGAAATCCGCGACCGTGTCATTCGGACAGGCGATGCCGGCGGAAGCGATGCGTCGCGCCGAGGCGCTGGCGCGGGACTGCGATCTTTTCCTTGCGGTCGGATCCTCGCTGGTGGTCTTTCCCGCCGCGACGCTTCCAGTCATCGCAAACCGAAGCGGCGCGATGCTGATCATCATCAATCGCGAGCCGACCGATCTCGACGAGGTCGCGGACATCGTCGTGCGCGCCGATATCGGCGCCGCGCTCGCGCCATTCGCCGCTTGACGGCGGATAACCCGGAGCGGCGCAGGCGAGGGGGCTAGGCGGCGCGGACCGGGATGATATGATTCATTAAGAATCGTCGCGGGCAGGCGATTCGAGCGGTGCGCGGGCATGAGTGACGATTTCCCTTTCAAATCTCCGATGAGCGCGGGGCTGCGCGGCGGAGAATCGCGAACGGAGAGCGACGAGAGTCTCCGCGACGCTGGTCTTGAGGTGATCGAGATCGCGGGCGCCATCAAATGGTTCGATGTCGCGAAGGGGTATGGGTTCGTGCTTCCGGACGGCGGGCTTCCGGATATTCTCCTGCATGTGAGCGCGCTGAAGCGGGACGGCTTCTCGACCGCGATCGAGGGCGCGCGCATCGTTGTCGAGGTCGTCAAGCGTCCGCGCGGGCTGCAGGTTTTCCGTGTCCTGTCGATGGATAATTCAACCGCGCTGCATCCGGCGCAGATGGTGCCGCCGCGCACGCATGTGCAGGTCTCGCCGACCAGCGGCCTCGAAACGATGACTGTCAAATGGTTCAACCGTCTGCGCGGTTTCGGCTTTGTGTCGAAGGGCGAGGGGCAGCCGGACGTCTTCGTTCACATGGAGACGCTCCGGCGCTTCGGCATTCCGGAACTGAAGCCCGGTCAGGCTGTGCTCGTGCGTTACGGCCCCGGATCGAAGGGGCTGATGGCGGCCGAAGTGCGCCTGCCCGACGCAGGCGGGCCTTCCTCTCATTGAGGCCGCAATGAACGCCGCCGGACGCGCGCCGTCGGCGCAGCGGATTCTCATCGCGACGCTGATCGCCGTCGCCTGCGCGCTCGCGTCATATTCTTCGGCTTATGCCCAGCAACTGGAAAAGCTGACGATCGTCACGGCGGGCGGGGGGCGGCAGACCTTCGAGGTCGAGGTCATGCGCAACGACGCGGACCGGGCGCGGGGGCTGATGTTCCGGCGAATGCTGCCGGCCGATCGCGGCATGCTGTTCGATTTCGGGCGCGAGGAGGAGGTGTCGATGTGGATGCAGAACACCTACATCCCGCTCGACATGCTGTTCATCCGCGCCGACGGCGTCATCAGGCGCATCGCGGCGAACACGGAGCCGCTATCGACGCGCACAATTCCCTCCGGAGGCCCGGCGCTCGGCGTGCTCGAGATCAATGGCGGCGAAGCGGCGAAGCGCGGAATAAAGCCGGGCGACCGCGTGGAGCATCCGCTCTTTGGCGGCAAGTGAATTGGCGGGGTTGACCCTCATATCCCGATCTGCCAACGGATTTCGCGCCAGCGTTCCCGACCGGAGTGTAGCGCAGTCTGGTAGCGCATCTGCTTTGGGAGCAGAGGGTCGCAGGTTCAAATCCTGCCACTCCGACCAGGAACAGCCGGATCAATGAGTCACAGCTTGCGATCCAAACCATGACCGCGCGCATCTACCGACCCGCGAAGACCGCCATGCAGTCCGGCTCAGCCAAGACGGACAGATGGCTCCTCGAATATGAGCCCGAGCAGGCGCGCTCGATCGACCCGCTGATGGGATGGACAAGCTCCGGCGACATGCGCCAGCAGATCAAGCTCTGGTTCGATACGGAGGAGGAGGCGCTGGACTACGCCCGCCGCAACGGGCTGGCCGCGCAGGTGGAGAAGCCAAACGATCCGAAGCGCAGGGTGATGTCTTATTCGGATAATTTCAAATTCAATCGCCAGGCGCCGTGGACGCACTGAGGCCGAGGCGCGGAGGCCAATGAAGCAAGACCCCGTAGCTCAGCTGGATAGAGCAACAGCCTTCTAAGCTGTGGGTCGCAGGTTCAAATCCTGCCGGGGTCGCCAATTTTCAAACGCTTCGCTCGCGAACCGGGCGCCCGCTTCGATGACGGCGGCGCGTCGTTCTCACTTACATGGACGATTCCCTTCGCGGCCTGCGGGCGGCGTAATGCGACCTCCATTCCGCGTAACGGGCACGTCACGCCCGTTGGGTAAATAATATCCTAAGCCGATTTCTCCGATGCGCGGAAACCTCGGCGTGAGGCGGACGGACCCGAAAGGATTTCAGATGTTTGGTTCATTGCGCAACACCGTCTGCGCGGGGCTGCTGGGCGCTGCGGTCGCCGGAGCGGCGATGGCCGGCGCGACGACATCGGCGGCGGCCGGCGTGATTCCCTATGGCGCGGGCGGAACATACAACGCCGCGAGCTACTCCTTCACCGCGGCGGCGACCGGCAATCTCGTCGCCTACATCGTCGGCGGCTTCGGGGCGGGCTTCGAAAACGAACTCGGAATGCTCGTGAACGGCGTCGACCGCGGCGTCTATGGGCTCAACAATCATGGCTCCGCCATGGGCGCGTCGATCGACTTCGGCGTCGTGAACGCGGGCGACACGCTGGTCTTCGTGCTGAACAATCTGTCTCTCGGGAAGAAGGCCTATTCGGACGCTTCGCTGAACGCCGCCTATGACGATCCGGGCAACACGCTCGGCGGCAATCATATCTATTCGACGACCTATGACGGGTTGAATCCCGCCTTCACCGGCGTTCCGGGCGGGGTCTATGTCGCGTTCGAGGACCTGCCGTTCCCCGGCGCGGACTTCAACTATGACGACGAGAGCTTCGTCTTCAGCAACACGCGGGTGACCTCGGCGGTGCCGGAGCCGTCGACCTGGGCGATGATGCTGATCGGCTTCGCCGGCATCGCGTTTGTCACCCGACGCAATGGCCAGCGCGTGGCGTCCGCCGCCTGACGACTCAGTTTTTCGCGAAAGAGGCCGCCCCGAAGGCGGCCTTTTTTGCTGGTCCGCCGGCGAACGCTCTCAACTTGCCCAGATACGTGGATCCGGAAAGGCTTTTTAGCGCCGGGAAAGCAGCGAAAAGCGCTGCAAAAAAGCCACAATAACTGCAATTTCAATGCTCGATAAAATTATTATGAAATCAATCTATGCATATGATATTGTTTTATATTAGTTCTTATTTTTAAGCAATCGCATGAGCAAATGAGGCGTTGCTCAAAAGCCGCAGCCTTAATCTTTCGATGACCAACCGCCGGATTTTGGCGGCGTCATCGCTGGACGAACCCTTTGTTCCGTCGCATCAAGCGCAGGGTGGCGTATCTGCCCGCTGCGGCGGGCGCGAGGGACAGGACCGGATGAGCAAGCCGGAAGGATCGCGCGCAGGAGCGGACGTTTCCCGCGTTGCGATACGGATGTCGCTGGCGGTCGTCGCCGGCCTGACCGTCGCGAACTGCGCCCAGCAGGGCAGGTTGCGCGCGGGCTATTCCGATCAGGAGCGCCGGGAGATCGGCGCCTTCGCCCATTCGAAATACGGGCGCGCCAGCGAGCGCGTCGTCGCCGATGGCGAGGCGGTGCCGAAGGGTGGCGGCCGCGATCTCGTCGGCCGGGCCTACAGCGTCGCCGGACGCACCTATCGCCCCTTCGAGAAAAAGCCGGGTTACACCGAAGTCGGCATGGCGTCCTGGTATGGCGTCGCCTTTCATGGCCGCCGCACGGCGAACGGCGAGGTGTTCGACCGCTACTCCATTTCCGCCGCGCACAAGACAATGCCGCTGCCGAGCTATGCGCGCGTCTCCAATCTCGCCAACGGCCGCTCGATCGTGGTGCGCGTGAACGACCGTGGCCCCTATCATGGCGGCCGCATCGTCGACGTGTCTCAGAGAGTGGCCGATCTGCTCGATTTCCGCTCCTCGGGCAGCGGACGGGTGAAGCTAGAATATCTGGGGCGCGCCTCGCTTGCCGGCTCCGACGACCGCAAGCTCGTCGCGACGCTGTCGACGGACGGCTCGACGCCGCTTCCCGCCGGCTTCGGCGGCCAGTCCCGCGTGATGGTCGCCAGCCTCGACGACAGCAGCCAGTCCTATCCGGCGTCGGGCGTTTCAAGCGGCTTCGGCCTGTTCCAGCGCGCGTCGACCGCGAGCGAGCCGGCCCCGCAGCCCGCGCCTGAAGCGCCCGTCGTTGCATCGCCGGCGCCGGCCGCGCCGGCTACAGCGCTCGCCATGGCGCCGGTTCAGCAGCCGATCCAGCAATCGCACACGATCCGGCAAGCGAATGTCGTCGTCGCCTCCGCGGCGTCAGTCGGCGCCACGGTGTCGCTGCCGCTGCCGCCGGCGCGTCCGTTCGACCTCGCCACGATCCCGAACGCCTCGACGCCGGTGATGCAAGCGGTTCCGGGCGTCGTCGCGTCGGCCGCGCCTCTGCCGCCGATGCCGCAGCGGGCCAAGCTCGCGGCCATGTTCTACGCCGAACCGGCGCAGATCACCGGCCGTTTCGCGCGCTCCGATCCGTTCGCGGCGCTCAAGGGCCAGAGTTTCCGGGCGCTGCGCGCGCAGCCCGAGCAGCTCTGATCGACATTCCTGTTGATCGAAAGCCCGCGCGGGCGCACACCGCCCGCGACACGGCTTCATCATGACAGCGACATCAGGACTGCCGGCGCGCGGCCGTTTCATCACGTTCGAAGGCGGCGAGGGCGGGGGCAAATCCACCCAGTCGCGTCGGCTGGCTCAGGCGCTCGGCGCAGCCGGCGTCGCCGTGGTCGAGACGCGGGAGCCCGGCGGCTCGGCCCGCGCCGAACTGATCCGCGCCTTCATCCTCAGCGGCCAGGCCAAGCCGATGGGCGCGGCGACCGAGACCTTCCTGTTCAACGCCGCCCGCTACGACCATATCGCGACGCGGATCGCGCCGGCGCTCGTTGCCGGCCAGTGGGTGCTCTGTGACCGGTTCGCCGATTCGACCCGCGTCTATCAGGCCGTCGCCGGCGGCGCGGACGAGGCGCTGGTGCGCGGGCTGGAGCGGCTGGTGGTCGGCCCGGCCCGGCCCGATCTCACGATCATCCTCGACCTTCCAGCGGCCGTGGGGCTGGCGCGCGCCGGCGCCCGGCGCGGCGGCGGGGAGAGCCCCGACCGGTTCGAGGCCGAAAGCGTCGCGACGCATGAGCGCATCCGGGCGGGCTTCCTCGCTATCGCTCGCGAGGAGCCGGAGCGCTGCGTCGTGATCGCCGCCGACCGGGACCCCGACATTGTGGCGGACGATGTGAGACGGGTGGTGCGCGACAGGCTCGGCGCCGCTATCTGACGGCCATGAGCGACGCGCCCGAACCGGACCAGCTTGAGGGTTTTCCGCATCCGCGCGAGCGGACCGCGCTGATCGGCCATGACGACGCCGAACGCGAGGTTCTCGACGCCTATCGCGCCGGCAGGCTGCATCACGCCTGGATCATCGGCGGGCCGGAAGGAATCGGCAAGGCGACCTTCGCCTATCGGATCGCCAAGTTCCTGCTCGCCAACCCCGACCCGTCGGCGCCGGCGGTTCAGGCCGCGCGCGACTTGTCGGTCGATCCGGCCGCGCCGGCGGCGCGCAAGGTCGTGGCGATGAGCCATCCCGATCTGATCGCGCTCCGGCGCACGATCAACCCGGAGACCAAGCGGCCGCGCCAGGACATTCCGATCGACATGGCGCGCAAGGCCGGCGCGATGTTCTCCGCGACCGCCGGCGAGGGCGGCTGGCGGATCTGCATCATCGACGCCGCCGAGGACCTGAACCGCGCCGGCGCGAACGCCATCCTGAAGACGCTGGAGGAGCCGCCGCCGCGCGCGATCTTCCTCATCGTCTCGCATGCGCCGGGCCGCCTCCTGCCGACGATCCGCTCGCGCTGCCGGCTGCTGCAGCTTGCGCCGCTCACGCAGGACGATCTCGCCCGCGTGCTCGATGAGATTGCGTTCGAGGAGGATCCGGGCGCGGTGAAAGCGGCTGTCGCGCATGCTGACGGCTCCGTCCGCCGGGCGATCGCGCTGCTCGATCCCGATCTGGTCGAGATGGGCCAGCGCACGCGCGCTCTGCTGGAAGCGCTGCCCGATCTGCCCCAGAAGGCGCTGCTCGATCTCGCCGGCCGCGCCGCCGGCCGGGACGGGGAAGCGAACTACGCGGAAATGCTCGACGTGGTGCGCGACTGGCTGTCGGCGGAGGTGGCCTCCGGCGCGGGGGACGGCGCCGCGCGCATGGCGCCGCTTGCCGAAATGTGGGAGAAGATGCACGAGGGCGCGCGCGCGATCGACGCCTACAATGTCGACCGCCGCCCTTTTATCGTTGGACTGTTTTCCGATATGGCGGAAGCGGTCGCGCGCCTGCGCGCATGATTGTTCTGGGACGAGTTCGATGCGTCATGGACCGGGTCCGAAACCGGACTTCGCCTTCACCCTGCGCCGCTTCGCTGACGCGAGCCGCCGCTTTCCCTCTCTTGGCGCGCGGGGAGAGGTTGGGGGGCGCGTGAGCGCCGACCGGGTGAGGGGCGGTTTCTGCAGTGAGCGAATGCGGGGCCGGGCGCGATAACCGAACCCCCGCATGCAGCCGCGGCTTCACCACTGAAACGACAGCGAAGCCGCCAACATCAAAGCGAACCCATGTCAGCCCGCGAAAAATTCTACATCACCACGGCGATTTCCTATCCCAACGGCGCGCCGCATGTCGGCCACGCCTATGAGGTGATGGCGACGGACGCGATCGCGCGCTTCAAGCGCATCGACGGCTATGACGTGTTCTTTCTCACCGGCACCGACGAGCACGGCCAGAAGGTGCAGCGCGCCGCCGCCAACAAGGGCGTGACGCCGAAAGCCTATGTCGACGACCTCGCTGCGCTGTTCCTGAAAATGGACGAGCGGCTGAACATCAGCTTCGACCGCTTCATCCGCACCACCGACGCCGACCATACGCCGTCCACGCAGGAGCTGTGGCGGCGCATGGAGAAGAATGGCGACATCTATCTCGATCGCTATTCCGGCTGGTATTCGGTGCGCGACGAAGCCTACTACGCCGAGGATGAGACCTCGCTGCTGGCGGACGGAACGCGCGTCGGCGGGCAGGGCACGCCTGTCGAATGGGTCGAGGAGGAAAGCTTCTTCTTCCGCCTCTCCGCCTATCAGGACCGGCTGCTGAAACTCTACGCGGACAATCCCGACTTCATCTCCCCGCGCGAGCGGCTCAACGAGGTGACGAGCTTCGTGCGCGGCGGATTGCAGGATCTGTCAATCAGCCGCACGACGTTCGACTGGGGCGTTCCGGTTCCGCCGGGCGAGGCCAAGACCAACCAGAAGCACATCATGTATGTGTGGGTGGACGCGCTCAACAATTACGTCACGGGCTGCGGCTTTCCCGACGAGAAAAATCCGCGCTGGAAATACTGGCCGGCGGACGCGCACATCATCGGCAAGGACATCACGCGCTTCCACACGGTCTATTGGCCGGCGTTCCTGATGTCGGCGGGACTGCCGCTGCCGAAGCGTGTCTTCGGTCACGGCTTCGTGCTCAACAAGGGCGAGAAGATGTCGAAGTCGGTCGGCAACGTGGTCGATCCGTTTTCGCTCGCCGATCACTACGGCGTCGACCAGGTCCGCTATTTCTTCCTGCGCGAGGTGCCGTTCGGCCAGGACGGCAGCTACAGCCACGAGGCGATCGTCAACCGCATCAACGCCGATCTCGCCAACGATCTCGGCAATCTCGCGCAGCGCTCGCTCTCCATGATCGCGAAGAACTGCGAAGGCAAACTGCCGGCGATGGCGCCGCTGACCGACGCCGACCGCGCGCTGCTCGCGCTCGCCGACGCGCTGCCCGAAAAATCGCGCGCCGCGATGAAGGATTTCGCCATCCATGCGATGCTCGCGGAGATCTGGAACGTGGTCGCCGAGGCGAACCGTTACTTCGCGGCGCAGGAGCCCTGGATTTTGCGCAAGAGCGATCCGGCGCGCATGGGCGTCGTTCTGGCGGTGACGGCGGAAACGCTGCGCGCCATCGGCATCGCGGCGCAGCCGGCGATACCGGACGGCGCCCGGAAGCTGCTCGACCTGCTCGCGGTCCCGGAGGACAAGCGCATGCTGGCCGACATCGGCGCGCAAGGCCGTCTCGCGGCGGGAACGGCGCTGCCCGCGCCGTCCGGCGTTTATCCGCGCTACGTCGAGGCGGAGGCCGACAAGACGTGATCCTGATCGACAGCCACTGCCACCTCGATTTCCCCGACCTCGCCGCCGACGAAGCGGGCGTGCTGCAACGCGCCCGCGACGCCGGCGTCGGGCTGATGCTGACGATCTCGACGCTGGTCTCGAAGTTCGAAACCTACAAGAAACTGTCGGAAGAAAACGCCGACGTGCTGTTCACAATCGGCACGCATCCGCACAGCGCCGCGATGGAGCCGGACGTCGAGGCGGAAACGATTGTCGCATTGTCGCGGCATCCGCGCTGCGTCGCGATCGGCGAGGCGGGGCTCGATTATCACTACGACAAAAGCCCGCGCGACGTGCAGGCGAAGGTCTTCCGCACGCATATCGCCGCCGCGCGCGAGGCGGGCCTGCCGCTCATCATTCACGCTCGCGAAGCGGACGACGACATGATCGCGATCCTGCGCGAGGAGCATGCGAAAGGCGCGTTCAAGGCCGTCCTGCATTGCTTCTCGTCGGGCGAGGCGCTGGCGCGTTGCGGCCTCGAACTCGGATTTCTGATTTCGATGTCGGGCATCCTCACTTTTCGCAATTCCGACGAGGTTCGGCGCATCGCCGGACTGACGCCGCTGGAGTCGCTGCTGGTCGAAACCGACGCGCCTTATCTCGCGCCCATTCCGTTTCGCGGCAAACGCAACGAGCCGGCTTTTGTCGCCCACACCGCGCGCGCGCTGGCGGATGTGAAAGGCGTCCCGCCGGACGCGCTGGCGCGCGCGACGACGGCGAATTTCCTGCGCTATTTCGACAAGACGAAAACGCTCGATCTCGCTGTCGCGCGCCGCCAGGCTGACGCGGCGTGAGGACGACGGCGACCATTCTCGGCTGCGGCTCGTCGGGCGGCGTGCCGCGCGTCGGGCAGGGATGGGGCGCCTGCGATCCCGCCAATCCGAAAAACCGCCGCCGCCGCTGCTCGATTCTGATCGAGCGCGAATCCGCGGAAGGAGCGACGCGCGTTCTCATCGACACCTCGCCCGATCTGCGGGAGCAGTTGCTCGATGCGAATGTTTCGGCCCTCGACGCTGTCATCTACACGCATGACCATGCCGACCACACGCATGGCGTCGACGATCTCAGGCCCCTCGTCATCCATATGCGCCGGCGGATCGACGTCTATGCGGACGCGGCGACGAAGGACTCGCTGCTCGGGCGCTTCCGCTATTGTTTCGAGGCGCCGCCGGGCAGCGACTATCCGCCGATCCTCAACCTGCGCGCCATGAGCGTCGAGGAGCCGCTGACGATCGAAGGCGCGGGCGGGACGGCGACCTTCACGCCGTTTCGCGTGCGGCACGGAAGCACGGACGCGCTCGGTCTGCGCATCGGCGGGCTCGCCTACACGCCTGATGTGAACGACCTCTATCCGGAATCCATCGCGGCGCTGAGCGATCTCGATCTCTGGATCGTGGACGCGCTGCGGCCGACGCCGCATCCCTCGCATTTTTCGCTGTCGGACGCGCTCGGCTGGATCGAGCGGATCAAGCCGAAGCGGGCGCTGTTGACGAACCTGCACTGCGATCTCGATTACGCGCAGCTCGCCGCTTCGCTGCCGGCGCATGTGACGCCGGCGCATGACGGCCTGCGCATCGCATTCTGAGTGCGTTCGGTGGAGAACGCCTCGAACCCGCCCAAGCCCGCTTCGCGCGACAGAAAGCCCGCGAGCAGGAGCGTCAACAACCTCATCGTTGGCGCGTTTCTCGCGGCGCTGCTGATCGCCGGCGTCTGGCTGTTCAACGCCATCTCCGCCTCGCAGAAGGCGCAGGAATGCCTGGAGTCGCGGCGCAGAAACTGCGCGATCATCGAAACGCCGCGGTAGGCCCGAAAGGAGGCCGAGCGACGGGCGGATGAAGACGGATTCGCGAAGCGCCGATGGCGCGGTCTTCAGGGCAGGCGGTCCTTCAACCGCAGCAGCGCGATCTGCGCGATCTGCGCGAGCGCCTCGCGCATCTCCGCCTCCCGGTCGTTGCCGACGCGCTTTTCAAACGCAGCGAGAATGTCGCTGCGCTGCAAGCCGCGCACGGCGATGATGAAGGGAAAGCCGAACTTCTCGCGATAGGCGTCGTTCAGCTCGGTGAAGCGCTGCAACTCTGAAAACGTCAGCCGGTCGAGTCCGGCAGACGCCTGCTCGTTCAAGGAATCGGCGGTGAGCAGTTTCGCCTGCGCAAGACGGCCCGCGAGATCGGGATGCGCATTGACCAGAGCGAGCTGCGCGTCGGGCTTCAGCGCATCAAGCTGTCTCGCCATCGCGGCGTGGAGACCTTCGGCGCTGTCATGCGTCGCGTTCAACCCGGCGCGGTGGGTCGCGTCGGCGATCTCGGGCGTGTGCTCGAAAATATCGCCGAAGGCGGCGACGAACACCGGACGCGACATGCGGCTCGGCGTCAGCGAAGCTGGACGGTGGCGCCGCACCCAGTGGCGGGCGATGTCGGCGCGCGTGCAGATCCAGGCCCGTTCGTGACCCTTCACATAGTCCATGAAGCGCGCCAGCGAGGCGGCGCGTCCGGGACGGCCGACGAGGCGGCAATGCAGTCCGATCGACAGCATCTTCGGCGCGCCTTTCAGGCCTTCGTCATGCAGCGTGTCGAACGAGTCCTTGAGATAGGCGAAAAATTGATCGCCGCTGTTGAAGCCCTGCGGGCTGGCGAAGCGCATGTCGTTCGCATCGAGCGTGTAGGGCACGATGAGGTGGGCGCCGCGCGGCCCCTCGATCCAGTAGGGCAGGTCGTCGGCGTAGGCGTCGGACGAATAAAGAAAGCGCGGCTCCTCAAGCGTGAGCCTGAGCGTGTTCTCCGACGTGCGGCCCTGATAGAAACCGAGCGGCGCCTCGCCCGTCAGCGCCTCGTGGATGCGCACGGCCTCGGCGATGTGGCGGCGCTCTTCATTCTCCGCCACGTCCTTGTAGTCGATCCATTTGTAGCCGTGGCTGGCGATCTCCCAGCGCGCCGCCTTCATCGCGGCGACCGCTTCGAGATTCTTCTCCATGGCCGTCGCGACGCCATAGACGGTGCAGGCCATGTCGCGCTCGGTGAACATGCGCCACAGCCGCCAGAAGCCGGCGCGGGAGCCGTATTCGTAGATCGACTCCAGGTTCATGTGACGCTGGCCGGGCCAGGGCTGGGCGCCGACGATCTCCGACAGGAACGCCTCGGACGCCTTGTCGCCATGCAGGATGTTGTTCTCGCCGCCCTCCTCGTAGTTGATGACGAACTGCACCGCGATGGCGGCGCCGCCGGGCCAGTCGGCGCGCGGCGGGTTGCGGCCGTAGCCGACCATGTCGCGCGGATAGGTGCTGTCCTGCATGCGTCACGAACCTCGATAGGTGGAATAGCTCCAGGGCGAAACGAGCAGCGGCACATGATAGTGGCCGCTCGCGTCGGCGATATGAAAGCGCACGGGAATCACGTCGAGGAACGGCGGATGGCTCAACGCGGCGCCCGCTGCGCGGAAATGGTCGGCGACATGAAAAGCCAGCTCATAGGCGCCTTCCCTGAACTCATCGCCCGCGAGAAGCGGCTCGTCCGCGCGCCCGTCCGCATTCGTGCGGACTCCCTTGATCAGCTCGCGCTCGCCGGAAGGGCCGATGCGGAACAGTTCGATCCACAGATTCGCGGCCGGGCCTCCAGCCGCGGTGTCAAGCACATGCGTCGTCAGACGCCCCATGTCCGGCTCCCTCGTTCGCGCGGATCGACCCGGCGCAGCGGATTGGTTTATGACAGTCGCGCGCGCTGGGCGAGGGGACGATGATCGATCCGATATGGCATGAATGGGGCGGGCTGCTGCTGCGCTGGGCGCATATTGTCACGGCGATCGCCTGGATCGGCTCCTCCTTCTACTTCATGCATCTGGACGCCTCGCTGAAGGCCATTCCGGAGATTCCCGCCGGCAAGGGCGGCGCGACATGGGAGGTGCATGGCGGCGGCTTCTACGAGGTGAAGAAGTATCTGGAGGCGCCGGCCCATCTGCCGCAGGACCTGATCTGGCACAAATGGCAGGCCTACTCGACCTGGATCACCGGCTTCTTCCTGCTCGTCTGGGTCTATTACGCGCAGGCCCATCTGACGCTGATCGATCCGGCGGTGCGCGACCTGTCGCCGCTCGCGGCGGCCGCGATCGGGCTCGCCTCGCTGGCGCTCGGCTGGGTCGTCTATGACGGGCTGTGCCGCTCGCCGCTGGCGAGGAACGAGGTGGCGCTGGCGGCGGTCGGCTTCGCGTTCATCATGGCGATGGCCTGGTTCTTCCAGCAGATGTTCTCCGGCCGCGGCGCGCTCATCCATACCGGCGCGTTGATGGCGACGATGATGTCCGCCAACGTCTTCTTCAACATCATCCCCGGCCAGAAGAAGACGATCGCCGAACTGCTCGCCGGGCGCGTCCCCGATCCGAAATGGGGCAAGGAAGCGAAGATCCGGTCGCGCCACAACAACTACCTGACGCTGCCGGTCGTCTTCCTGATGATCGCCAACCACTATCCGCTGGTGTTCATGAGCCAGTATGCGTGGGTGATCGTCGGGCTCGTTCTGGTTGCCGGCGCGGTCATCCGCCATTTCTACAATGTGAGCCATGCGGGGCTGGGGCAGCCCTGGTGGGCCTGGGTCGTGGCCGCCATATGCCTCTGGATCGCGGCCTGGATCACCCTCGCCGCGGCGCCGGCCGGCCGGGAGATTCTTGGCCTCGGCCCGTCGCCCGAGCCGAAGCCGCTCGCGGGCCAGCCGAAGGCGCCACAGCAGGTGGCCGACATCCTGCTCGGCCGGTGCGGCATGTGTCATTCCCGGGAGCCGGTCTATCCGGGGATCGCCATCGCGCCGAAGGGAATCCTGCTCGACACGCCCGAGGCGATGGCCGCGAACCGCGAGGCCGTTCTTGCGCAGGCGGTCATGACGCGGGCGATGCCGCCGAACAATGCGAGCGGCATGACCAACGACGAGCGCCGCGCGGTCGCGGCATGGCTGGCGCATGGACAGGCGCGATGACGGATCACCCCTTCGGCAGCGCGATCGTCGCGCGCCTTGATGAACTCGCGACGATCACCGACGTCCCCGGTCAGATCACGCGCCTCTACCTGTCGCCGGCGCACCGACGCGCGGCGACGCTGGTCGAAAGCTGGATGCGCGACGCCGGCATGACGACGCAACTGTCGCCGCTCGGCGACGTGATCGGCCGCTACGAAGGCGAGAACGCCGGCGCGCCTGCGCTCATCATCGGCTCGCACATCGACAGCGTGCGCGACGCCGGCCGCTTCGACGGGACGCTCGGCGTGGCGACGGCGATCGAGATCGTGCGGCGGCTTCATCGTGACAAGCGCCGCCTTCCGTTCGCGATCGAGGTCGCGGCGTTCGGCGACGAGGAAGGCGTGCGTTTTCCGACATCGCTGGCGGGCTCGCGCGCCATGGCCGGCGTCTTCGACGAAAAAACGCTCGATGAAACCGACCGCGACGGCGTGCTGCGACGCGACGCGCTGAAAGCGTTCGGCTGCCCGCAGACCGGAGTCGCCGCGATGAAGCGGTCGCGCGACGCGACGATCGGCTATGTCGAGGTCCATATCGAGCAGGGCCCCGTGCTTGAGGCGAAGGGGCTGGCGCTCGGCGTGGTGACCGCGATCAACGGCTGTTCGCGCGGCTCGGTCGTGGTCACGGGCGAGGCGGGTCACGCCGGAACCGTGCCGATGCCGCTGCGCCGCGACGCGCTCGCGGCGTCATCCGAGATGATCCTCGCGATCGAGCGGCTGGGGTCGACCCATCCCGATCTCGTGGCGACCGTGGGACAGATCACGGTTCCCGGCGGCGCAATCAACACCGTGCCGGGCCGCGTCGAATTCTCGCTCGACGCCCGCGCGCCGGACGATGCGCGACGCCATGCGCTGGTCGCGGATATTCGCGCGGCCTGCGCGTCGATCGCCGCTCGGCGCAACGTCTCGATCGAGATCGCCATGCCCTACGACATTCCCGCGGCGCCGTGCGACCCATCGCTGTCGCACGCGCTCGCGCAAGCGGTCGCGCGCTGCGGTCATGAGGCGCTGACGCTGCCGAGCGGAGCGGGGCACGACGCGATGTCGTTTCGCGGCGCGCTGCCTTTCACGATGCTGTTCGTGCGCTGCAGGGAAGGCGTCAGCCACAATCCGGCGGAGTTCGCGTCAGTCGAGGACATCGACGCCGGCGCGCGCGCGCTGGCGGATTTCGTCGATCGCTTCGGAGCGACGTGAGTTTTCGAGAAGCGCCCGCCGCATGTGATCCGGCGCTTTTTCCGCCCCTCATCCGGCCCTTCGGGCCACCTTCTCCCCGTCGTGACGGGGAGAAGGGACTCTGCGCGATTGAGGCTTGTTTCCGAAGTTGTGCGCGACCGCGCCGCATCATCCTTCTCCCCGCTTGCGGGGAGAAGGTGGCCCGAAGGGCCGGATGAGGGGCGATGACAAAACAACAGAATCGCCTGCGTAGGACGCTTCTTCGCTACCGTCCGCCCCCTTCCCAGTCTTCATCAAGCGCCGCGAGGATGGTGTCCTCGACCATGTCGAGCGATTGCATGATTTCATGGTTCCAGAAGCGGACCACGCGATATCCGTGCGATGTCAGAAACGCATCGCGTCGCGCGTCTCTGGCGCTGTCCGCATGCTGCGCGCCGTCCGCCTCGACGATGATCTTCTTTTCGCGACAACAGAAGTCAGCGAAGTAGCGGCCAATCGGCTCCTGTCTGACGAATTTATGGCCCGCGAGTCGCCGATCGCGCAAAACAAGCCAGAGCTTGCGCTCAGCGTCGGTCATGTCGCGGCGGAAGAGTCGCGCGCGTCGCGTCGCCTTCTCATTTCCGCCCCGCATGACATGATCAAAGAGTCGAGACAGGCCTTTGGCAAGCCTTGTTCTCTATTGGCCTCGTCGCCCCGCATCCGGCGCTACGCGCCACCTTCTACCCGTCGTGACGGGGAGAAGGGAATCTGCGCGATTGAGGCTTATTTCCGAAGTTGTACGCGACCGCGCCGCATCGTCCTTCTCCCCGTCTATAGGGAGAAGGTGGCCCGAAGGGCCGGATGAGGGGCGGACAAAACGCCCCCGCCTAAGCCCGCGTATCGATTTCCTCGCCGACGCCGTCCTGCAACGGCGCGCGCGGCTCCTGCGATCGTGTTTCGTCGATATTTTTCTGCGCCGCGATCAGCATCTGAAAGGGCGCGCTGAACAGGACCTTTTCGTCGGGCCGGTCGCTGGGTCTCTTGCCCTCTCTGGCGAAAGCCGAGAGCAGGGCGTCGCTCAAAGCCATCGCCTTGGCGTAAGGAGCGCTCGGAGCGGGTTTGACTCCATCCATCACAGCCTCCGTTTCGGCGGAGATTTTGAGGAACCCTATCATGGCGGCGCGTCGGACGGGGCGGGGCGCGTCGGCATGGCTAGCGAAGCGTTAAGCGAAACGGAAAATCCGACATGGGCGGACGGATGCGACGGCCCCCGTCTTCCGGGTATCGCAAGCGGCGCCAAGGCGCGCTATCGCCATGCGACGAAGGAGTCGCCGCGCCGTGACCGATGAACGCGACCTGCTCGAGCGCATGTTCCGCGCCGCCATCGCCGCAGCCGACCCCGCCGTCTGCGTGCCGCCGCATCTTCCGGAGAAACCGAAGGGCCGGACGATCGTGGTCGGGGCGGGGAAGGCGGCGGCCTCGATGGCGAAGGCTGTGGAGGAGCATTGGGACGGCCCGCTGGAAGGACTCGTCGTCACGCGCTACGGCCACGCCGTTCCGACGCGGACCATCGAGGTGGTCGAGGCGGCTCATCCCACGCCGGACGCCGCCGGCCTCGCCGCCGCGCGCCGCATGATGGCGCTGGTCAGCGGCCTGTCCGCCGACGATCTCGTTCTCTGCCTCATTTCAGGCGGTGGTTCGGCGCTCCTGACTTTGCCGGCGGACGGGCTGACCCTCGCGGACAAGCAGGCGATCAACCGCGCTCTGCTGCGCAGCGGCGCGAGCATCCACGACATGAACTGCGTGCGGAAACACCTGTCCGCCATCAAGGGCGGCCGGCTGGCGCTGGCCTGCGCGCCGGCCCGCGTCGTATCGCTGCTGATCTCGGACGTGCCCGGCGACGATCCGTCGGTGATCGCATCCGGCCCGACGGTCGCCGATCCGACCTCCTGCGCCGACGCGCTGGCGATCCTGCGCCGCTACGGCGTGTCGGAGCCCAGGGCCGTTGTCGAGGCGCTGGAGCGCGCCTGTGACGAGACGCCGAAGCCCGGCGATCCGCGCCTCGCCCGCTGCGAGACCGTGATGATCGCGACCGCGCTGCAATCCCTCGACGCGGCCGCCGACGTGGCGCGCGCCGCAGGCTGTGAACCGCTGGTTCTCGGCGACTCGATCGGGGGCGAGGCGCGCGACGTGGCGACGACGCTCGCGGGAATCGCGCGCCATGTCGCATTGCGCGGCGAACCCGTCCGGCCGCCCTGCGTCCTGATCTCCGGCGGCGAGACGACGGTGACCGTGCGCGGCAAGGGCAGGGGCGGCCGAAACGCGGAATTCCTCCTCGCCCTCGCCGTTTCGCTCGACGGCCATCCGGCGATCCACGCCCTCGCCGGCGATACCGACGGCGTCGACGGCGCCGTGGATGTCGCCGCCTATGCCTATGGCCCTGACACGCTCCGCCGCGCGGCGGAGCTCGGACTCCGGGCCAAGGAGCGGCTCGCCGACAATGACGGCTATGGCTTCTTCGCGCCTTTGCATGACGCGATCGTCGCCGGGCCGACGCTGACCAACGTCAACGATTTCCGCGCCATTCTCATCCGGCAGTTATAAGCCGACGGACGTCAACAGAGCGCCGCAACGGGCTGATATTTGGGCTGAATTTCATTTCCACTATGATGGATAGACGCGTTTCCATCAAAGTGGAGATGCGCTTTGGCTGGCTCGCCGCGATCCAATCGGCCGCATTCAGCCCTTTCAGTTCCATAATGCATCTTATGCGAACGGGCGGGAATTGGTCCGGTCTGGATACCGGGTTGCGGCTGGCGCTGAACCTGCTACGCCGCCCGCCCCGCATCCATACCGGCGACCCTCATGGCTTCCGCGACCAGCGCTGACGTCTCGATCGGCGTCGACTTCGGCACCAGTAACACCGTCGTCGCGCTGGCGCACGGCGACGGTCAGGTCGAGGCGATCCGTTTCGCGCATGGCGGCGTCGACCACAACGTCTTCATCACCGCGCTGTGCTTCTGGCAGGAGCGCGCCGGCTCGGCGAACCGGCTCAGGGTGGAAGGCGGACCCTGGGCAGTCGATGCGTTCGTCGACGGTCAGGCCGCGCATCGCTTCATCCAGTCGTTCAAGACCTTCGCCGCCAGCGGCGCCTTCCAGGAGACGCGCATCTTCCGCGAGCGCTACAGGTTCGAGGATCTGCTGGCGACGTTCCTGCGCACCCTGAAACTGCGCGCCGGGCCTGAGCTTGATTTCAACGTCCGCAATCTGGTCGTGGGCCGCCCCGTGCGCTTCGCGGGCCATGCGCCCGACGACGCGCTGGCGATGACCAGGTACCGGGCGGGCTTCGGAGCCGTCGGCGCCGCGAATGCGAGCTATGTCTATGAGCCCGTCGGCGCGGCTTACTTCTTCGCCCGGCGGCTGACCCATGACGCAATGGTGCTGGTCGCCGACTTCGGCGGCGGCACCAGCGACTTCTCGGTGATGCGTTTCACGCGCCGCAACGGCGCGCCGCACGCGGAGCCCCTCGCCCATTCGGGCGTCGGAATCGCCGGAGACGCTTTCGATTATCGCATCGTCGACCGGCTCGTGTCGCCGCGCCTCGGCAAGGGCGGCGCCTATCGATCCTTCGGAAAGACGCTGGCGATTCCGAACCGCTATTATTCCAACTTCGCGCGCTGGAGCCAGCTTGCGCTGATGAAGACGAGCGGCGAGCTGGATGAACTGCGCGCGCTGGCGCGCGAAGCGGTCGATCCCGAGCCGCTGCGCCATTTCATCGACATCGTCGAATATGATCATGGATTTGCGCTCTATCGCGCCGTATCAGAGGCTAAGATCGCGCTGTCGGAGAAGGAGGAAACCGAATTGTCCTTCAAGGCCGAGGATTTCGAGATCAGGGCGAGGCTGGCGCGCGCGGACTTCGAGGCCTGGATCGCGGACGATGTGGCGCGCATCGCCGAGACGGTCGACGACGCGCTCGATCGCGCTGGCGTCGGCGCCGCCGACATCGAGCGCGTGTTCCTCACAGGCGGCACCTCCTATGTGCCGGCGATCCGGCGGTTGTTCGTCGAGCGCTTCGGCGCAGGCCGCCTCGCCTCCGGAGACCAGTTCGAATCCATCGCCTACGGCCTGGCGCTGCTCGGCGCCACGGCCGATGCGCGCCGCTGGTCCTACGACGCGGAAGCCCTTTCCGCGCGCGCGTCGGAGGCGGTCGCGTCATGAGCGGCGGCGTGCGGCCCTCCCGCGACATCGACGATCTCATCGCCATCATGGCGGCGCTCCGCACGCCTGGCAGCGGCTGTCCTTGGGATCTCGAGCAGACATTCGAATCGATCGCGCCCTACACGATCGAGGAAGCGGCCGAGGTCGCCGACGCGATCGCGCGCGGCGACAGGACCGACCTGAAGGACGAGTTGGGCGACCTGCTGCTCCAGGTCGTCTTCCATGCCCGCATGGCCGAGGAGGCGGGCGATTTCAGTTTTCCCGATGTCGTAGAGGCGATCACGGCCAAGCTGATCCGTCGTCATCCGCATGTGTTCGGGGACGCCCGCCAGCTCGCGCCCGACGCGGTGAAGGCGCTGTGGGGCGAGATCAAAGCCCGGGAGAAGGCCGAGCGCCGCGCCGCGCATCTGGCCAGCGGCCGCCCGCTTCCGCCCGAGAACGGCGCGCTCGCCGGCGTTCCGGCCGCCCTCCCCGCGCTCAGCCGCGCGCTGAAGCTTCAGGCCAAGGCCGGCGCGGTCGGTTTCGACTGGAACGATGTCCGGTCCGTGCTCGCCAAGCTCAAAGAGGAAATCGCGGAAGTGGAGGACGCGCTCGCCGCGAATGACGGCGACGCGACGGCCGAGGAGATCGGCGATTTCCTGTTCGCGAGCGTCAATCTCGCGCGGCATCTCGGCGTCGATCCCGAGAGCGCGCTGAGGGCCGCCAATCTGAAATTCGAGCGACGTTTCGCCTTCATAGAATCCGCGCTCGCGCAACGGGGCAGGACGCCGGCGCAAAGCTCTCTCGACGAGATGGACGCGCTGTGGAACGCGGCGAAGGTCGAGGAGAAAAAGGAACGGGGCGACCGATCCGCCCTCGCCTAAGACGGACCGGCAAATCTTTCGAGTAACCCATCGATCCCTCGCACTTCACCGGCACCAAGAAACTCTGCGGCTTCGCGAAGTTTGGGAATCCCTCCGGTTCAAAGAAGTCGGGAAACGCCCTAGCAGGCGTACGCGCTCAAGTGGTTGAAATTATTGGCGCGCCCTACGGGACTCGAACCCGTGTTTTTGCCGTGAAAGGGCAACGTCCTAGACCGCTAGACGAAGGGCGCGGACGCGCCGCTCTTGGCGCGTGGCGGGCGGTATAAGGGCGGTCCGCCGCCGCCGCAAGCGCCTGACGCCGTTCAAAAGCGTGTTTCAGTCGTCCGGCGCGGCGCGCGCTCAGAGAATATGCAGAGTCTGGACTTGCCCCGGTTCAATGGAAAGGCAAGCGTTCAGCGTGACGCGGTTCGTTCGAACTGCGCTGGACTGGTGTAGTCGAGCGCGGAATGGCGCCGGCGACCGCCGCCGCGATGGCGACGGCCTCGTGGGCAGGGGGACGATCACTCACGCCTCCCAAACCGTTGCCCCCGGCCGGGATGTCGAGCTATCGATCACACGCTGATTTTCGGTCTGGTCTCGTGAAAAATTCCCGCCGCTCCGGTTCGACTCCGGGGCGGCGATTGTCTTTCCGCCGCCGGGGCCGGATGGCGCTCGCCGTTGATTTGGCTGTTCCTTATGCCTATGAAGTGCGGCTTCAATCTTTGGCCCAATCATTGGCCAAAAAGAAAAGCCGCCGCCGGAAAATGTGAGTTTCGCCTCCGCCGCAGCGAAAAGGGCCTGTAGCTCAATGGTTAGAGCCGACCGCTCATAACGGTCTGGTTGCAGGTTCGAGTCCTGCCGGGCCCACCAGAACCGCGCCTTTCAGTCCCTATCCGCATCTGAGCCGAAGGTAAGCAGCTGAATAATTGATATGATTGCCTGAATTGTCCGTTAGGGCTCTTCGCGTCCTAGCGATTGGTTGGTAATATCGTTGGCGCCGGTAAACGACTGACACCAACATGGCTCTCAGCGATGCCGCCGAGGCGCAAAGTCTAGGGAAGAGTCTTTCAAGCGGTCGGATGGAGGCGGTCTTTTCCTGCTGCTCTAAATAAGCTGGCTTCGCAGACGCGCGCCGGGAAACCTCGCCTCGAAGCGCGCGCGGCGATCGGGCGTGACCCGCACCACGAGGTGCTGGCGGCCGTCAGGCTCGCTGCGGCGATCCAGCACGCCGGTGCGCTCATGCAGCCAGCTCAGGCCGGCGCCGTCGTCGGCCGGGACCGTCACGGCGAAGGTGAGTTGGTTGCGGGCCAGCGCCGTTTCGATGGCGAGAAACAGGCGCTCCGTCCCCTCGCCTGTCAGCGCCGACACCGCGACGGCGGGCCGAGCGCCTTCTGCGGACGCTTGCGCCTGCAGCCGTTCGCGCGCCTCCGAGGTCATCAGGTCGATCTTGTTCCAGACCTCGATCACGCGCGACGCACCCGTCGCATCGATGCCGAGTTCGCGCAGAATCTCTTCGACATCGGACGCCTGCGCCTCCGAGTCTTCATGCGCGACATCGCGAACATGCAGGATCACATCGGCCTCGATGACGTCCTCCAGCGTCGCGCGGAACGCCGCGACGAGCATTGTCGGCAGATCGGAGATGAAGCCGACCGTGTCGGACAGGATCACGCGGCCGCCATGCGGCAGGCGGATCGCGCGCGCGGTCGGATCGAGCGTCGCGAACAGCATGTCCTCGGCCAGAACATCCGCCCGCGACAGACGGTTGAACAGGGTCGACTTGCCGGCGTTGGTGTAACCCACGAGCGCGACGATCGGATAAGGCACGCGCCGGCGGCTGGCGCGGTGCAGCGCGCGCGTTTTTTTCACCGCTTCGAGATCGCGCTCGATCCGCGAAATGCGTTCCTGGATCAGCCGCCGGTCGATCTCGATCTGCGTCTCGCCTGGGCCGCCGAGGAAGCCGAAGCCGCCGCGCTGGCGCTCGAGGTGGGTCCAGGAGCGGACCAGCCGGCTGCGCTGGTAGTTCAGATGCGCAAGCTCGACCTGCAGCGTTCCTTCCCTGGTCCGAGCGCGGCGGCCGAAGATTTCGAGGATGAGGCCAGTGCGGTCGATGACCTTACAATCCCAGGCGCGTTCGAGATTGCGCTGCTGCACAGGCGTCAGCGCGCAATCCATGGAAACAAGGCGGATGCCCTGCTCCTTGGCCAGAGCGGCGATCTCCTCGACCTTGCCCTTGCCGATAAAGGTCGCCGGCCGGATCTCGCCGAGCATGATGGGGATCACGGCGCGCACGTCGAGATCGATCGCGCGCGCGAGGCCGGCGGCTTCGTCGAGACGCGCTTCTGGCGAGCGGGAGGGCGTCGCTCCAGCCCTGCGCGCCGTCAAATAGGCGCCGATGACGAGCGTCGGCGTTGTTTCCGCAACCGCCCGCGCCTCGTCGACGACCGGTCGACCGGCTTCCGCCTCGCTCATGAAGACAGCGGCATCCTATCCGCGTTCGCCATTCGGCGCTTCATCGGAGGGGTCGAAGAGTTGAACGGGCGCGCCCGGCATGATGGTCGAGATGGCGTGCTTGTAAACGAGCTGCGAATGGCCGTCGCGCCGCAACAGCACGCAGAAATTGTCGAACCAGGTGACGACGCCCTGCAGCTTGACGCCGTTCACGAGGAAGATCGTCAGCGGGATTTTCTGTTTGCGGACATAGTTAAGAAACGTGTCCTGCAGGTTTTGCGTCCGCTCTGCCATGCCCCACCTCTTGTTGTTCTCCCCTGACGGGGATGTGGTTCTTCGTAAAAACCGCGCGGCGACGCCGCCCGGCGCTTCCATCACAATTAACGACCGGATCGTTGGTCAATCAAGCCCGCGGCCGGCAGTCATGCAGCGGACTCATGCCGCTCCTCGCGATCGCCGACTCCGAGCGATTTGAGCTTTCGATGCAAAGCAGACCTCTCCATGCCGATAAACTCGGCGGTTCGCGAAATGTTGCCGCCGAACCGGCTGATCTGCGCCATCAGATATTCGCGTTCGAACTCCTCGCGCGCTTCGCGCAGCGGCAGTCCGAGAAGCCGCTCCCCGCCGGCGCCGTTGGGCGTCGCGGGAACGAGCGAACCCACGTCAGACGGCAGCATGCTGGCTGTCACCTCGCTCGCCGGGTCGCCGCCCGCGAGAATCATCAGCCGTTCAACATTATTGCGGAGTTGCCGGACATTGCCCGGCCAGTCATGGGCCTGAAGCACCGCCATCGCATCGGCGGCGATCGTCCTGAGGGGCAGTCCCGTCGCGTTCGAAATCTGCTCCATGAACGCTGTCACGAGCGCTGGAATATCGTCGCGCCGCTCCGCCAGAGGAGGCACCCGGATCGGCACCACAGCGAGCCGATGGTAAAGATCCTCGCGCACCCGGCCCGCTGCGATCTCGGTCGGAAGGTCGCGGCTGCTCGACGAGACGATCCGAATATCAACATTGACGCGCGCCGAGCCGCCGACGCGCTGAAAACTCTGTTCGGTCAGCACGCGGAGAATCTTGCCTTGCGTCTCGCGCGGCATGTCGCAGATCTCGTCGATGTAGAGCGTGCCGCCATGCGCCTCTTCAAGCGCGCCAACGCGACGGGGCTTCTCGCCGTTCGTCTCCACGCCAAACAGTTCGACCTCCATCCGGTCAGGCGTGATCGTGGCTGCATTGATGATGACGAACGGTCCGTGCGCGCGCGTCGACTGCGCATGGATCGTGCGCGCCGAAAGCTCCTTGCCGCTGCCCGGCGCGCCCGCGATCAGCACGCGCGCGTTGGTCGGAGCGACGCGATCGATCGCCTGCCGCAACTGGTTGGCGGCGAGCGAGCCGCCGACGATCGCCGACGCATGAGAGGAAAGAACCTTCAATTCGCGCACTTCGCGCCGAAGGCGCGACGTTTCAAGCGCCCGCTCCGCCACCAGCAGCAGCCTGTCCGCCTTGAACGGCTTTTCAATAAAATCGTACGCGCCTTTCTTGATGGCCGAAACCGCGGTCTCGATGTTGCCATGGCCCGAGATCATCACGACAGGCATGTCGGAATGATCCTTCTTGATGATGTCGAGCACCTGCAGCCCGTCGATCTTGCTGCCCTGCAGCCAGATGTCGAGGAACACGAGATGAGGTCGTCGCGCCGCGACCGCCGCGATAGCGTCGTCGGCGGTTCCAGCCGTGCGGGTCTTGTAGCCTTCGTCTTCGAGAATTCCCGCGACAAGCTCGCGAATGTCGCCCTCGTCATCGACGATGAGGATGTCCGCGCTCATATCGCCTGCTCCGCTGCGAGTTTTTCGCCATTGCTCTTGATGGACTCGATCGACGTCATCGGAAACCACATGCGCACGCGCGCGCCGCGCCCTTCAGGATTGTCGAGGAGTTCGATTCCGCCGCCATGATCCTCAAGAATCTTGCCAACAATGGCGAGACCAAGGCCGGTGCCGCTTTCGCGCGTCGTCATATAAGGTTCGAGCAGCCTTTGTCTATTCTCGGCGGGAAAGCCCTTGCCGTTGTCATCGACGTCGATGGTGATGATCCGCCGCGACTCCTCGACCGCGAGGCGCACGTCGATGCGGCCGTCCTTGCCGGCGGCCGACGCATCGCCCGAGATCGCCTCGGTCGCGTTCTTGATGACATTGGTCAGCGCCTGTCCGAGCAGCCGGCGGTCAAAACGCGCGATCACGGCCGCGTCGGGCGTGTGCTCGGCGATCGTGATATCGGGATTGCCGACGCGCATCATGAAAGCGCTCTGGCGCACGAGATCGCAGAGATCGTCGGACTCAGGCGTCGGCTTGGGCATGCGCGCAAACGACGAGAACTCGTCGACCATGCGCTTGATGTCGTCGACCTGCCGGATGATCGTGTCGGTGCATTGGTCGAAAACGGCTCGATCCTCGCTGATGACGCGGCCATACTTCCGGCGAATGCGCTCGGCGGACAATTGAATCGGCGTGAGCGGGTTTTTGATTTCATGCGCGATGCGGCGCGCGACGTCGGCCCACGCCGACGAGCGCTGGGCGGTGACCAGGTCGGTGATGTCGTCCAGCGTGATGATCAGCCCCCGATCGCTGTCAGGCGACTGCTCCGATGTGAGACGAACGTTCACGAGTCGCTCCCGCCCTCCCCGCATCAACGCCATCTGATGTTGCGACGCCTTGCCGCCTTTCGCGACGATGGCGGCCAATTCCGGCCACACCTCCGCAAGGGGCCGGGTCAGGACCTTGTCCTGGTCCACCTGAAGCAACGCCTCGGCGGACGGATTGAGAACGGTGATGCGGCCGCGGGCGTCGAGGCCGATCACGCCCGCTGAAACGCCTGAGAGGACAGCCTCCGTGAAGCGTCGCCGCTTGTCGATCACCGCGCTGGCGTCCGTCAGACGCTCGTGCTGGAGCTTCAGTTCGGCGGTCATGTTGTTGAAGGTCTTGCCGAGATAGGCGAGATCGCCGTCGCTTTCGCGCACCGGCACCTGCACGGCGAGATCGCCGGTGGCCACCTGCCCCGCCGCCGTGATCAAGCGGCGCACCGGCGCGACGAGACGGTTCGCGAAATTCAGCCCAAGCCAGGCCGCGCACAGCGGCACGACGAGCGCGATCATCGTATAGAGCGTCGCAAAAGCGAATTTGATGCCGCTCTTGCGCTCCTCAAGCGCCCGATAATAGGCGAGACCAGCCTGAGCGACGGCCGGAAATTCGAGCGCGCGAGGATCCACCGGCCGGCCCGCGAAGATGAAGGTGTCCGGATAGCCGCCAAGCTTGAGCAGAATACGAAACACATTGCCTTCTCGCGGGATCATGCACCACGGCTCGCCGTCGCTGGCGGCCTGCAGATCGTCCGGCCCAGGCGGCGCCATGCCGTCAAGCGGGAGCAGTTCGACCCGCTCCAGGACCGAGCCGTCGGCTTTCACCATCATCACATGAGGAAAGCCGAGATAGGTCGCGCGCGACGTCAGAAATTTCGTGAACAGCCCGCGATCCTGCTCGAACATCGTCTTCGCGCGATCGAGATCGCCGGCCATCAGGCCGATCTCCCGCGTCATCATGCGACACTGGGTCTCGGTGTATTCCTTCGCGATTTCGACCGAGCGTGTGATCACGTTGCTGACCGAGGATGAGAACCACGGGTCAAGGCCCCGATCGAGCGTGACCATGGCCACGATCGCCATCAGGATCGCCGGCGCCGTCGCCGCGAAGCCGAACCAGCGCATGACGCGGCCATGCAGCTTGGCGCCGGCGGCCTGAGCTTTTTTCGCGCGCCAGAGCGCGAGGCTTTCTTTTGCGACAATCAGGACCAGCAGCGCGATCAGGAGGACGTTCAGGCCAAACATCACGATCAGCAGATCGCTGTTCGGCTCGACCGGGAGGAAACCGGCGAGCACCGCGAACGTCGCCGCGGCGGACGCGAGCGACAGCAGGACGATCGCCATGCCGAGGAAGGTCGAGACCCTGCGCTTGCTGCGCCGCTCCGGATCGAGCGGCCATCCCGGAGCGACCGCGACTCCCGAATCAGTCGCGAATGGCGGGCTGCTCATTCAGGCGAAATCCTCTCGATCGCGGACAAACCGCCGTCCCAATGGCCGCAGATGAGCCGACAAACCGGCCCGCCCCAGCCAGTCAGCGCCCCTGATGCCGCGCTACCACAGTGTTGTCAAAAAGTGACGATTCCGAGACGCAGCCGCCGGCTTCGATCGGCGTGCGACGGGCGGTTCCGGCGATGTTGGAATCGGAGCATCGCGGACCGGGCCGCGACCGTCAGCGCGGCATTCGCATCAGGTGAATATCGAGGTCGCGAATCTTCTTGCGCAGAGTGTTGCGGTTGAGACCCAGCAATTCGGCCGCCTTGATCTGGTTGCCGCGCGTGGCCGCGAGAGCCGCCGTGATCAGGGGCTGCTCCAGATCGCGCAAGAGCCGATGATACAGTCCCGGCGGCGGCAGTTTTCCGTTGAACCCGGAAAAATACGCAGAAAGATGCTGCTCCACGAAATCGGGCAATGTCATCGCCGTCGACCGGTCGGCGTCGGCGGGCGGCGACAGCGGAGAGCGCGCGCTGACGTCGAGTTCGCCCGCAATCACCGACGCGGCGATGGTGTCCTGCGGGTAGAGCGCAGCTAGCCGGCGGACCAGATTCTCCAGCTCGCGAATATTGCCCGGCCAGGAATAGCTCTTGAGCGCATCAAGCGCGGCGCCGTCGAGAGTCTTGCGTCCGAGCCCTTCCTTTTCCGCAAGCTTGAAGAAGTGACGCACGAGGTCGGGAATATCCTCAGCCCTCTCGCGCAGCGGCGGCAGGCGGATCGGGACGACGTTCAGCCGGAAAAACAGGTCCTCCCTGAACAGTCCCTGCTGGATGAGCTGACGCAGATCCTTGTTGGTCGCGGCGACGATCCGCACATTCGTCCGGATCGGCGTCCGGCCGCCGACGGTGGTGTATTCGCCCTGCTGCAACACGCGAAGCAGGCGCGTCTGCGCCTCCATCGGCATGTCGCCGATCTCGTCGAGAAACAGCGTTCCGCCTTCCGCGATTTCGAACTTGCCCGGACTGCGCATGGTCGCGCCGGTAAAGGCGCCCTTCTCGTGCCCGAACAGGTCGGACTCGATCAGCTCACGCGGGATCGCCGCCATGTTGACTGCGACGAACGGCCCTTTGCGGCGCTTGCCGTAGTCATGCAGCGCTTTCGCCACCAGCTCCTTGCCGGTGCCGGATTCGCCGACGATCATCACCGTCAGGTCAGTCTGCATCAGCCGCGCGAGCGTCCGATAGATTTCCTGCATAGCGGCCGAACGTCCGACAAGCGGAATGTCATCGGGGGCCTCGCCCGCGTCAGGAACGTTCACGGGACGCGGACGCGTCAGCGCCCGCCCCACCACGGCGATCAGCTCCTTGAGATCGAAAGGCTTCGGCAGATATTCGAACGCGCCGCGCTCGGACGCCTTGATGGCGGTCATGAACGTGTTCTGCGCGCTCATGACGATGACCGGCAGCTCCGGCCGCAGCTTGCGGATGCGCGGCAGCAGATCGAAAGCGTTCTCGTCCGGCATCACCACATCGGTGATGACCAGATCGCCGTCGCCAGCCGCCACCCAGCGCCACAGCGACGCCGCATGGCCGGTCGCCCGCACGTCATACCCGACGCGGCTGAGGGCCTGATTCAAGACCGTTCGTATCGCTGCGTCGTCATCCGCGATGAGAATGCTTGCGCTGGGCATCCTGTCCTCATTCGTCGGCGGCGCGCCCATCGCGGGCGACAGCCATCGGCAGGAGAACCTTGAAGATGGTGCGCCCGGCCGAAGATTCGCACGACACGGCGCCGCCGTGGTCACCGATAATCTTCGCGACCAAAGCAAGACCGAGGCCAGAGCCCGTCGCCTTGGTCGTCAGGAAGGGATCGAACAGGTGGGGAAGAATGTCCGGCGCGATACCCGGGCCATTGTCGCGGACGGTGAACTCCAGCGGCAGCGCGACCTTCTCGCTGGAAGCGGCTTGCGCGATGCGAACGCCCGGCCGAAACGCGGACGACAGAACAATTTCGCCGTCAATCGCATGTTCGCCAATAGCTTCGGCGGAGTTCTTCACGAGATTGAAGAAGACCTGGATGAGTTGGTCGCGATTGCCCAGCACGCGCGGCAAGGATGGATCGTACACCTCGACGAAACGGATGTGGCGGGCGACGCCGGTTTGCGCCAGCCGCTTCACATGCTCGAGCACCTCATGAACATTGACCGGCTCCCGCGCGATCGGGCGGGTGTCGCTGAACAGGTCCATGCCGTCGACCAGCTTCACGATCCGCTCGGTCTCGTCGCAGATCAGCGTGGTCAGCATCCTGTCATCGTCGCTGACGGAGGATTCCAGAAGCTGCGCGGCGCCCTTGATGCCCGAGAGCGGATTCTTGATCTCGTGGGCGAGCATCGAGGCTAGCGCGGTGACGGATCGCGCCGCGCCGCGATGGGTAAGGCGCCTGCCCATTTTTTCGGCATTCGTCCTTTCCTGAAGCATGATCACGACGTGACCGGGCTCGTCGGGCACGGGGCCGGCGAAAACATCGGCGGACCGATCGCCGTTCCGCGGCGTGCCGAGATCGAAATCATAGCCGCTGACGCTGGCGCCCTGGCTGCGGACATCCTCGATCAGCGCGAGGATCGGCGACTGGGTCGGCATCAGACTGGCGAAGGTGAATCGCCGCATCACTGCGAGACTGACGCCCAGGAACGCCTCAGCCGCCGGATTCGCGTCAACGATGCGGTCCGAGGCGTCGACGACGATGATCGGCGTCGGCATGACCCGCACGATCGCGTCGGCGCGGCTCGCGCCGGAGATCGCCGAGGCGTCATCAAAGCTGTGATAGCCTGAATTCATGCGGCGGCCGGGCATTCTGTGTCGGTAAAAGCCTGTTCGAGGCAGGCGACGACATGGTCGGGCGAGTCCGACAACAGCGCATGCTTGTACGCCGCCTGCTGCTGCGCATCGCTTCCGCAGGCGTCCGCCAGATAGGCGGCGACATGCTTGCGGGCATGTCGCACCCCCATTTTGACGCCGTACATCGACATCATCCCGAGATAGTGCTCGATCGCAGCATCCCGGCGCTGCAAGGCGGAGGGCCTGCCGTCCCCTCTCCCGCCAAGGCCGGCGCTGATCGCGGCTGGCAGCCAGGCGCGGCCAAGGGAGGCGCGACCGATCATGACGGCCTGCGCGCCCGACCGGGCCAGAGCGTCGGCGGATTGCGCGACGGTGGCGATGTCGCCGTTGGCGACGACCGGAATTGTCACGGCTTCGACGACGGGCCGGATCGCGTCCCAGTTCGCCGATCCCTTGTAGAACTGGTTGCGCGTGCGGCCATGCACCGTGATCATCTGGGCGCCCGCCTGCTCGGCCCTGCGCGCGAGTTCGGGAGCGTTGCGGCTCAAATCGTCCCATCCCAGCCGCATCTTGACGGTGACGGGGATGCCCACCGCGCAAACCACGGCCTCGATGAGGCTGACGGCGTGATCCAGGTCTCGCATCAGGGCCGAGCCGGCCCAGCCTCCAACCACGCGCTTCGCCGGACAGCCCATGTTGATGTCGATCACGTCGGCGCCGGCGCCTTCCGACAGTTTCGCCGCCTCGGCCATCCATGTCGCGTCGCAGCCGGCGATCTGAACCATGTGCGGCGAGACGCCGGCGCCTTCGCTGCGAAGAACAGCCTCCTGCTCGCCGCGCACGAGCGCGTCGGACGCCACCATTTCCGTGACGACGAGGGCCGCTCCAAACCGATGAGCGATCCGGCGGAAGACGGCGTCGGTTACCCCGGACATGGGAGCCAGCAGGACAGGGACGCCGTCGCCTGACCTCGCCTCATCGGGGCCGCGGCCAGCGCCTAAGATTTGTGCAATAGCTGTCACTGCCTGCACCATAGACAGCTCCAACTGCTTGTCCATGAGGATCTGCGTCGTTTGGGCAGAAAATGTTGCACTGCACTCGGATCAAACCTATGGCGTCCCGTCGCGTCGCTGGCCAAGGTGGCTGCGCGGGGCCAACCCGCAGGCTAGAAGGCCCGCATGCGAAGTCACGGCCCGTCGCGGCCGCCGGGAGCCAACCATGCTGATCGCCGCCCTGATCGTCGCCGCCGGTCGGGGAGTCCGAAACGGCTCCGACATTCCGAAACAGTACCGCATGCTGGCTGGCCGCCCCGTCATCATGCGCGCCGTCGAGCCGTTTCTCGTGCATCCCCGCATCGATCATCTGCTGGTCGCCATCCATCCCGACGACGAACAGCGCTTTTCCGCGATTCGCGCGGCGCTCCCGCCGGGCAAGACCATTTCGACCGCGTTCGGCGGCGCGAGCCGGCAGGAGTCCGTGCGCCTCGGGCTGGAAGCTCTCGCCCCGTTCGCGCCGGATATCGTGCTGGTCCATGACGCCGCCCGTCCGTTCGTGACCCCCCTTCTGCTTTCGCGCGCGATCGAAGCCGCCGAAACCCATGGCGCCGCCGTCCCCGGCGTGCCCGTCACCGACACCCTCGTCCATATCGCCAAGGACGGCAGCGTGTCGGATCAACCCGACCGCGCCTCCGCCCGCGCGATCCAGACGCCGCAGGCGTTCAGCTTCGGCGCGCTTCTGGCGGCGCACCGGGAGGCGCATGCGCGCGGCCTGCATGATCTGACGGACGATGGCGCGGTGATGCGGGCGATGGGCCATGCGGTCCATGTTTTCGAAGGCGACCGCCGCAACCTGAAGCTGACCTGGCCCGCCGATTTCGACGAGGCGGAGCGGCGCCTCGGCGGCGCGCTCATTTCCCGCGTCGCGTCAGGCTACGACGTTCACGCCTTCGGCCCGGGCGATCATGTGTGGATCGGCGGCGTGCGCATCGACCATGACCAGGGGCTGGTCGGGCATTCCGACGCCGACGCCGCTCTGCACGCCCTCACTGACGCCCTACTCGGCGCCGCCTCGGACGGCGACATCGGCATGCACTTCCCGCCGAGCGATCCGCAATGGCGCGGCGCATCGTCGGGGCAGTTCCTGGACTTCGCCGCCGGCCGCATCCGGGCTCTCGGCGGCCTCATCGATCATCTCGACCTGACGATCGTCTGCGAAGCGCCGAAGATCGGCCCGCACCGGGACAGCATCCGCGCGCGCATCTCCGAGATCGCGAACGTTTCGGCCAGCGCGGTCTCAATTAAGGCTACAACGTCGGAGAAGCTCGGATTTACGGGAAGGCGCGAGGGATTGGCGGCCTACGCCACCGCGACAACCCGTCTGCCAGACAGCGGCGCCGCATGGATGGAGCGACATGATTGATCCGATCGCGGTCGAACTGGCCCGTCAGGCGCTGGAGCTGGCGCGCGAGAAGGGCCTGATGATCGCAACGGCGGAAAGCTGCACCGGCGGCCTCGTCGCCATGCTGCTGACCGAGACCGCCGGCGCGTCCGATGTTTTCGAGCGCGGCTTCGTCACCTATTCCAACCGCGCGAAGCAGGAGACGCTGGGCGTTCCCTTCGATCTGATCGAACGCCACGGCGCCGTCAGCGAGGAGGTCGCGCGCGCGATGGCGGAAGGAGCGCTGATGCGCTCCGCCGCGCAGGTCGCCGTCGCGATCACGGGAGTCGCTGGTCCCGGCGGCGGAACCGATGCGAAACCGGTGGGCCTGGTTCACATCGCCGCGCGGAAATTCGACGGCGCCGCGCTGCATCGCGAGTTCCGCTTCGGCCACAAGTCGCGCAGCGACATCCGCAGCGATTCCGCGCGCGCCGCGCTCTCCATGCTCAACGATCTGATGGGCGGCTCCGCCTTCGCGTAGAACCGACGGCTCTACGGCCTGTTCGGAGCTTCCGTTGGCGCGCGGAGTGTTCCGCCCGCTCCATAAACCACGTCCGCGCGCGCATCGAACGCGCCGGTGAACATGCGGAAAATCCGATCGAACACCGCGCCGGCAAGCGTCGCAAGCAGGCGGCTGCGAAACTCATAGGAAATATAGAAATCGATCGCGCTGCCTTTCGGGTCAGGCTCGAAGCGCCACTTGTTTTCCAGAAAGCGGAACGGGCCGTCGATATAGTCGACGTTGATCGTCAGGTTGGCGCGATCAAGCGCGACGCGGCTCGTGAACCGTTCGTTGATCGATTTGTATCCCACATGCATGTCGCAGATGAGAACGTCGCGTCCTTCACTGTCTTTCGCGCTCCGCTTGAGCGTCAGCGCCGTGCAGAAAGGCAGGAATTCCGGATATTTCTCGACATCCGCAACGAGAGCGAACATTTGCTCCGGCGTGTGGGAGACGGCGTGGCGCGTGCGAAAGGACGGCATGCCTAGCCGCGCGTCCGGCGGGCGCCGGCCCGACGTCCTGAAGCAAAGGCATGAGCCGACATGGCGATCAGCGCCCCAGCTTCGCCAGCCTCGCCTCCTTCAGCCGCGCGAAATCCTCGCCGGCGTGATGGGACGATCGCGTCAGCGGCGTCGAGGAGACGAGCAGGAAGCCTTTTGTCGTCGCGATCGTCGCAAAGCTCTTGAACTCGTCAGGCGTCACGAACCGCACGACGGGATGATGCTTGCGCGACGGCGCGAGATACTGGCCGACCGTCAGGAAATCGACATCGGCGCTGCGCAGGTCGTCCATCAGCTGAAGAACCTCGTTCCGCTCCTCGCCCAGCCCGACCATGATGCCTGATTTGGTGAAGATGGTCGGGTCAAGCTCCTTCACGCGCTGGAGCAGACGGATCGAGTGGAAATAGCGGGCGCCGGGACGAACGGTCAGGTAGAGCGACGGCACGCATTCCAGGTTATGATTGAACACGTCCGGCCGGGCCTCGACGACGCGCTCCAGCGCGCCCTCCTTGCGCAGAAAATCCGGCGTCAGGATTTCGATCGTCGTCAGCGGCGTGCGCGCGCGGATCGCCCGGATCGTGCGCGCGAAATGCTCGGCGCCGCCATCCCTCAGATCGTCGCGGTCCACCGACGTAATCACCACATGCGACAGTCCGAGTTTGGCGACGGCGTCCGCGACCTTGTCCGGCTCCGCTTCATCGAGCGGCCCCGGCATGCCCGTGCGCACATTGCAGAAGGCGCAGGCGCGCGTGCAGGTGTCGCCCATGATCATGAAGGTGGCGTGCTTCTTTTCCCAGCACTCGCCGATGTTCGGGCAACCGGCTTCCTCGCAGACCGTCACGAGCTTGTGCTCTTTCACGATCGCGCGGGTCTCGGCCCATTTCGGCGAGCCGGGCGCCTTCACCCTGATCCAGTCCGGCTTGCGCAGGACCGGAGCGTCCGGCCGGGCGGCCTTTTCCGGATGGCGCGGCTTGGTCTCGTTCCGGGGATCATGCCCCCTCAGAAGATCAAGGACGACGGCCATGAGCAGCCTTCTTCTGGTTCATCCGACGACACGTAGGCTTTCCGGGCGGGCGTCGCAACCGCCGCTGTCCAGGGTGCGCCCGCAACGATCGGCTCAGCGAGAGCTCGAATGGCTAAAACGAGGGATGCGGCGCTGATCCGAAGGGCCGTTCACGAGTCGCGCGCGGCGCCTCGGGGCCTCCTTGCCGCCGCCGCTCACGCTTTCCTCTCCCAGCGCCCCTCGTCCGACTGCTGCCAGTAGGTGAGGTCATGACCGCCGGTCCGAAGCCCTTTCCAGGCGAGCCGCGCCGCGCCCACGGCTTCGTCGTCGCCGCCGTCGAACATCAGGACCACCCGCTGATAGGCCGAAATGTCGGAGGGAATCCCGGCGCCTTCGATAAGGAAGCGAACATTTGCGCCGTTGGGATTGCCGGGCCCGGTCGTCAGGACGATGGCTTCGTCGCCGATATCGTTCTCGCTGTCCGCGGCGTGCGGCAGGAACGACTGGTCGTCATAGGTCCATAGCAGGCTGTCGAGCGCGTCGACGCGCTCGCGCGTCACGGCCTGAACGACGACCTTCCAGCCGCGGTCGAGGCTCCGCTCCAGAAGCTTCGGCAGCACGGCCTCTAGAGGCTGCCGCTCGAGGTGATAGAACAGAACCTCCGTCATCGGACCAGCGCGCCCGCCCGACGCGGGCCGATCAGCCCCGATCCCCGGGCTCGGAGTCCGCGCCGTCTTCGAGCGTGGAATTCTGGCTGTCGCCATCTTCCGATTCGGCTGCTTCGGAGTTCACGGCCTCTTCGCCCTCCTGCGGAGAGGTTTCCTCCTCCAGCAGTTCAGCCTGCGCCTCCGTCGGCTCCTCGTCCTCGATCGGATCCTCGTCGTCCTGCAACTGCGGACTGTCGGTCGGGGCCGGGACGTCGAAACCGGCAGGCAGTTGCCCGTCGAAGAAGCCCGCGCCGCGCAACTCGCTCAGTCCCGGCAGATCGCCGATGTCGGCAAGACCGAAATGCTCGAGAAACGCCTGCGTCGTACCGTATGTGACAGGCCGGCCGGGTGCGCGCCGGCGGCCCCGCATCCGCGCCCATCCGGTCTCGATCAGCACGTCCAGCGTGCCCTTCGAGGTCGAGACGCCGCGGATCGATTCGATCTCCGCGCGAGTGACCGGCTGATGGTAGGCGAGGATCGCCAGCGTCTCCATCGCGGCGCGCGAGAGCTTCTTCTGCTCGGCCTGCTCGCGCACCAGCAACGTCGCGAGATCGGCGGCCGTGCGGAACGCCCACCTTCCTCCAACCTTCACCAAGTTGACGCCCCTGCCCGCGTAGAAGTCGGCGATCGTCTGCAGGACGTCGTCGATGTCGACCTCCCGCGGAATCCGCTCCATGAGCGATTCGCGCGCGACCGGCTCGGCGGAAGCAAACAGCAGGGCTTCCACCGTGCGCACCGCTTCATCGAAAAGCTCAGGCGACACCGTTCGCAAAACCCTCTGCACGCTCACGCAACAATCTCCCGCAGCATAGCTTGTCCAGATGATGGCGGCCGCGCCCGAACCAGCAGCGGCGCGAACGCCCTGTCCTGCCGAAGGTCGAGCATGCCTTCGCGAACCATCTCGAGCGTCGCGACGAAGGCTGACGCCGTCACCGTGGTCCGCATCGACGGCTCGACCAGATATTCGATTAGATAGGCGTCGAGAGGCGTCCAATCCAGGGCGCGGCCGACCACCTTCTCCAGAGCCTCGCGCGCCTCGACAAGCGACCAGACGAAGCGCTTCTTCATCGACACGGATGTCAGAGCAGTCTTCTGCCGCTGGCGCGCATAGGCTGACAGAAGGTCATAGACGCTCGCCTGCCATTCCGTCGTCTTCTGCACCACCACGGATTGCGGCATGCCGCGCGCGAACACATGCACTCCGAGCTGATCGCGCTCCGCCAGCCGCTTGGCGGCAAGGCGCATCGCCTCGAGCCGGCGAAGCTTCGCCGCCAGGTCGGCGGCCAGATCGGCGGCGCTCGGCTCCTCGGCGCCGGGCTTTTCGGGCAGCAACAGCCGGGATTTGAGGTAGGCGAGCCAGGACGCCATCACCAGATAGTCGGCGGCGAGCTCCAGCCGCATCCGCCGCGCCTGCTCGATGAAGGTGAGATATTGCTCGGCGAGCGCCAGAATGGAAATCTTGGCGATGTCCACCTTCTGCCGGCGCGCCAGCTCCAGCAGCACGTCGAGCGGCCCCTCGAATCCGTCGACGTCGACGATCAGCGCGGGTTCTGTGTCCCCGCGGTCCGACTCGAACATATCCGGATCGATAAACTCGTTGGCCATTCCGGCGAATCGCGCCCCTGTTACGGGCGGAATCTGCGTCCGTCAGGTCAGCGTCGCAAGCGCTGCTTCAAATCTGGCCCGGCCTTCCACAACATCCAGCGGCTCCGGCGCATGCCTGATGCGGGCGAGCGCGGCCGTCGCGCGCCGTCTGGCTGTTCCCGCCAGCGGCGGGGTCGCCGAGGCGATCGCCTTCATCTCCGCCATATCGCCGTTGCAATGAAGGACGACATCGCATCCCGCCTTGATGGCCGACGCGGCGCGCTCGGAGAAGGAACCGGAGAGCGCCTTCATCGAGAGGTCGTCGCTCATCACCAGCCCGTCATAGCCGATGAGGCCGCGCACCACGCCGCGCATGACCTTTTTCGAGGTCGTCGCAGGCGCTTTCGGGTCGATGGCCGTATAGACGACGTGCGCCGTCATCGCGAGCGGCATGTCGGACAGCACGCGAAAGGGCGCGAAATCCTCGGCGTCGAGACGGCTCAGCGGAGCATCGACCACCGGCAGGGCTTCGTGACTGTCTGCGCCGGCGCGCCCGTGGCCGGGAATATGCTTGATGACCGGCAGAACCCCGCCGGCGAGCAGCCCTTCGGCGGCCGCGCGACCGAGGACCGCGACCGACTCCGCGTCCGCGCCATACGCGCGATCGCCGATCACGTCATGAGCGCCCTTCTGCGGAATATCAAGAACCGGCAGGCAATCGACTGTAACGCCGACAGAAATCAAATCATGAGCCATCAGGCGCGCGCCGAGACGCGCGAGCTCCCTGCCGATCAGCGGGTCACTGGCGCGAAGACGGCCATAGACGCTCCCCGGCGGATATTTGCGCCAGTGCGGCGGACCGAGACGCTGGACGCGGCCGCCCTCCTGGTCGATCAGAACCGGAGCGTCCATGCGCCCCACCGCATTCCGAAACGAATCCGTGAGACGTTTGAGCTGCGTCGGGTCTTCAACGTTCCGTTTGAAGAGGATCATGCCCCACGGGTCGGCCTCGCGCAGGAAATCGATCTCGGCGCGCGTCAACGCGCTTCCCGCGCAGCCTACGATCAGGGCGCTCACAGCCATTGAATGCGTCCAGCCAGGCTCAGTTGGGCTGCAGGATGCAATCCTGGCCTTTGCTCTTCAGGCTCGCGCACAGCGCGCCCGCAGTCTCGCGGGACATGGCTCCGAAGCGGACGCGATAGCGCATGGCGCCCCGAACCTCGCGCTTCTGAACGCTCGAAGCATAGGGACCGAGTTCGGAAAAGCGCGACTGCAACCGGCGAATGACGGCTTGCGCGCTCGCCTCGCTCCCTTCCGATGAAAGCTGAATCACGAAGCCGCCGCCGGACGGGCGGTTCTCGGAGGTCGGGATCGGCGTCGCCGGAGGCGGCGACGGCTCGACCGCCGCCACGCGCTGAGGCGGCCGGCCGGCCGGAGCCGCGCGAGCCTGGGGCGGCGTTATCTGAAGGGGGCCGGCCCCCGTGCTGGCCGTCACGTCGTCATTGCCGCGCGCAGCCGGCTTCTGCGGCTGTCTCGCCGCTTCACGCGCCGCGCCGATGGAGCCCTGCACCTTGGGCTTTGGCGGGAGCGGAGCTTCAGCCGCCTCGACAACGGTCTGCGGCGGCGGACGCGGTGTCGATGCGGTCACCGCGGGCGCCGGCGCGAGGGTTGCAGTCGGCGATGGCTGCGGAGGCGGAACCGCAGCCTGCGGCGCAGCCGGTTTCGGCTGGGGGAGCGGCTCGACCGGTTCGATCGTCGGCGAGCCCGGCTCCGGCGGCTTGATGGCGACCGTTCTCACCCGCCGGGGTTCAAGGCTTCCACCCTGGGCGTCAGGCGCCGGCGCGACGGCCGCGTCGGAGAATGACGGCGCCGCCGGAGCGACGGCCTGGGAGCCGGACGCCGAGGCCGGGGCCGTTCCGATAGCCGGCGCCGGCGGGAGCGGCGCGACGGGCGTCGAGGCGTTCGATTTCGCAGCCGCTTCGCGGCGAACAGCCTCCTTGAGGTCGATAGGCTGCTCCTCGCTGTTGACCACCTTCGCCGGCCGCGGAGGCTCGGCGGGCGACCGTTCGAGAATTTGACGATTCTGGTCGGGAATCACCAGGCCGCCGGGATTTTCCGGAACGACTTTCGCAGGTCCCTTGTCAGCAACGATGATCGGCGGCTGGCCGCCGGCCTGCCTTTCGCTGTGTCCGCCGCGCATGGACAAGGCGCCGCCGACGCCGATCGCCGCGACGCCGAGAACGGCCGCCACGATGAACAGCGGGCGCCGGCTGCGCGACGGCGTTTCGCTTTCGGCCGCGGAGAATTCCGGCTCCGGCTCCGGCTCAGCGGCCCAAGCCGCATCAGCGCCTTCTTCAGGCGGTGGGTCGCCCATATAGGCGTCATGGCCGATGGCGACGGCGTGCCCCGAGGGCGGCTCCGGAGCCGCATGCTCGGCGGGTTGCAGCTCCGTCTCGGAGGGCCGCAGCATCCATTCCTCGAATGCGGGCGGCTTTGCATCGCGCGCGGGCGATTGCTTGGCGCGCAGAAGATTGTCCAGCGATCGCATCGCCGTCTCAAGATCGTCCGGCCGCCGGGGGGGGTCCACGCGGGGCGGCTGAGCCGGGACAGGCGGCGGACTGTTCTGGAGCAGCCGGTTGATGTCGTCTTCGATCGTCGAGAACTGGCTGCGCGGGGATCGCGGCGCCTCGGCCTGGTAGGAGAGATCGGGGTCAGGCGACCGCGCCAACCGCGACGCGGGCGGATCAGCCGGCGCGGAGGATGCGCGGCGAGCCGTCAAATCGCTTGGCGTCGCGGGCGGAGCCGCCTCGGGCGCGAAGGAGGGTTCGCGGCGCCGGGTTTCGTTGCGCGACAGATCGAGCCGGGTGTCGCGGCGCGTCACCGGCCCGCCGCTGACGATTCTCGCGAGTTCCGCGAGCGGGTCCTCGGGAGCCGCGGCGCCTGCGGAAGGAAGCGCCGACGCCTCGCGGATGTGTTTCTCGATCTCATCGAGATTGAGTCCGCGGTTCGGCCTTGGATTGTTGCTGCTCATGGCCTTTGGAGGTCCCCTCGACCAACGGCCGCCGAACCTCCTTGTCCGACGATCGAAAAACTGCTCGCCATGACGCCGAGTCTCCGTTCAGGGACGCTAGCGCATTTCCTCTGGCGCTGCGACTCCAAGGATCGCCAATCCAGACGCAAGCACGTCACGGACAACGCGAACCAGCGCGAGCCGAGCCCAAGTCGACTCTCGATCGTCTTGATTAACGAAACGCAAATGCGGAGAATCTTTTCCTTTGTTCCAAAGAGCGTGAAAGAGGCTTGCAAGATCATAGAGATAGAACGCAACGCGATGGGGTTCGTGCGCCGCGGCGGCCTGGTCGATCAGACGGGGATATTGCGCGATCCGCTTCAGAAGCTCGCTCTCCCCTTCGTCCGACAACCGCTCGAGCGCAGCCGCTGCGAGACTTTGCTCGACGTCGTCCTGCGGAAAAGCGGCCGCCGCCTGCTTGAAGACCGAGCAGCAGCGCGCATGGGCGTACTGCACGTAGAACACCGGATTTTCTTTTGACTGTTCAATGACCTTCGCAAGGTCGAATTCAAGCGTCGCGTCATTCTTGCGAAACAGCATCATGAAGCGCACCGCGTCGGAGCCGACCTCATCGATCACGTCGCGCAGGGTGACGAAGTCGCCGGCCCGCTTGGACATTTTCACCGGCTCGCCATTCCGCATCAGCTTGACGAGCTGGCAGAGCTTCACGTCGAGTTCGGCCTGCCCGTCCGTGATTGCCTTCACCGCGGCCTGCATGCGCTTGACGTAACCGCCGTGATCGGCGCCCCACACGTCGATCTGCGCCCTGTGGCCGCGCAGGAATTTCGAGCGGTGATAGGCGATGTCGGACGCGAAGTAGGTGTAGCCGCCATCGGACTTGAGGAGCGGCCGGTCCACGTCGTCGCCGAACTCCGTCGCCCGGAACAGGGTCTGCTCGCGATCCTCCCAGTCGTCCACCGGCGCGCCCTTGGGCGGCGGCAACCTGCCCTCATAGATCAGGCCCTTGGCGCGCAGATCCTCAATCGTCGCGCGCACCTCATCGACGTTCTTTCCGGGCTCGCGCACGGTCAGCGAACGCTCCGAGAAAAACACGTCATGGCGAACGCCGATCGCGGCGAGATCGGCGCGGATCAGGTCCATCATCGCGGCGATCGCGAAATCGCGCACGATCGGCAGCCATTCCTTTTCGGGGACGTCGCGCAGGGCCGCGCCGTGAGCTGCGGCCAGCGCCGCGCCAACAGGCTTGAGGTAGTCGCCGGGATAAAGCCCTTCCGGCACGGCGCCGATGTCCTCGCCGAGCGCCTCGCGGTAGCGCAGGAACGCGGAGCGCGCGAGAACATCGACCTGCGCGCCGGCGTCGTTGATATAATATTCCCGCGTAACCGGCTGTCCTGAAAAAATAATCAGGTTCGCGAGGGCGTCCCCGAAAACAGCGCCGCGCCCGTGGCCGACATGCATCGGGCCGGTCGGATTGGCGGAGACATATTCGACATTGACCGGCGCCGTTCCCCGCCCGGGGCCGCGGCCGAACCGGGCCGGCTCCTTCAGGGCGGCTCGCAGCACCTCGTGAAAGATGGCCGGCTGCAGGGCGAGATTGATGAAGCCCGGACCCGCGATCGTGATCCCCGCGATCGCCGGATCGCTCTTCAGCTCGGCCGCGATCTTTTCCGCGAGCGCGCGCGGCGCGCCGCCGGCGGCCTTCGCGAACACCATGGCCGCATTGGTGGCGACGTCGCCATGCAGCGGGTCGCGCGGCGGCTCGACCGTGACGCGGTCGAAAGCGAGCCCCGCCGGCAGCGCTCCGCTGTCCGCCAGACGCTGCAGCGCCGCGGCAAGCTTGTCCTGCACGATGCCGAAAATATTCATTCGATGGTCAATCGCCGCGGCTCTGGATGAGGGCCGCGCGCTAACGCAGATCGGGAGTATCGTCAAACAGCCGGCGATGCTCGTTGAGCGCATACCGATCGGTCATTCCCGCGATATAGTCGCAGACCCGCCGCGCTCTCCTCGCCTCGCCCATCGCCTCGACGCCGGCGCTCCAGTCGCCTGGCATCAGGCCGGGTTCGGCCATGAAGCGATCGAAGAGGTCCGCCACCACCCTGTCCGCGTCGCGCCGGATCCGCATCACATTGGGATGGCGATACATGGCGGCGTAGAGAAATTTCTTGAGCGAGGCTTCCGCTTCCGTCATGGGCGCGGAAAAGCTGGCGATCGGCTTCCCGGCGTTGCGGACGTCGTCGGCGCTGGACGGCGCCAACTCCGCGGCGCGGCGCGCGGTTTCGGCTCCCAGATCCTCGACCATTCTCGTAATGACGCGGCGACCCAGCTCGTGGATCGTCCGGGAGCGGTCGAGCCCGGGATGAAGCGCGGCGATGTCCGACAGAAGCCCGTCGAGAAAAGGCGCGCCGCGAAGGTCGCCAAGATCGAACAGTCCGGCTCGCAGCCCGTCGTCGATGTCGTGGGCGTTGTAGGCGATGTCATCGGCCAGCGCCGCGAGTTGCGCTTCGAGGCTCGCATATTGCGTCAGTCCCAGATCGTAGCGTTCGTTGAACTCAAGAACGGCCAGCGGCACGCCGCGCTTTCTGAAGCGCTCCGCCGGCGCGCCATCGGCGGCCAGCAACGGCCCGTTGTGCTTCACGAGGCCTTCCAGCGTCTCCCAGGACAGGTTGAGGCCATCGAAGGCCGCATAGCGTCCCTCGAGGCGGGTGACGATGCGGAGCGCCTGGGCGTTGTGGTCGAAGCCGCCGAACGCCGCCATGCGGGCGTCCAGCGCGTCCTCACCGGTATGGCCGAAAGGCGTATGGCCAAGATCGTGAGCGAGCGCGATCGCCTCGGCGAGGTCTTCGTCGAGCCGGAGCGTGCGCGCCAGCGCGCGGGCGATCTGCGCCACCTCGATGGTGTGGGTCAGCCGGGTGCGGAAATGGTCGCCCTCATGGTGGACGAACACCTGGGTCTTGTGCGCCAGCCGCCGGAAGGCCGTCGAGTGGATGATGCGGTCGCGGTCGCGCTGGAAGGGCGTGCGCGTCGGCGACGGCGGCTCCGGGATCAGCCGGCCCCGGCTCGCCGCGGGATCGACGGCGTAGATCGCCCGGCTTGGCCCCTGCCCGGTCCCTGTCAACGCCACGACGCCTCCGAAGGTTGCGAGGTCGGTCAGCCGCGATTACCTCTATCGCTGACGAAGGCAAGCGGATCCGATCCGGCGAGCCGGAGACGACGATGACCACAGAACCCAACGTCATGATGACCGAACGCGCCGCGAAGCGGATACGCAAGGTGCTGGACGGCGAGCCGCCCGGCTCGATGTTGCGCGTCAGCGTGAACGGCGGCGGCTGCTCCGGCTTCCAATACGGTTTTTCCTTCGATCGGGAGCGGCAGGGCGACGATCTGGTGCTGGAGAAGGACGGCGCCGTGGTGCTGATCGATTCCGTCTCCCTCCCCTTCATGGAAGGGGCGGTGCTCGATTTTGTCGATGACCTGATCGGCCAGTCGTTCAAGATCCAGAATCCCAACGCGACGTCCTCCTGCGGCTGCGGAACCAGCTTTTCCGTCTGAGGCGACGGCGCTTTCCGGGCGCGCGGGCTTGTGTCCGGCGCGCTCGCGCTTCATGACCGGCTCCCAGGTGTTCGCGGAGGCCTGACTTGGAAGCGCTGTTCATCGGCCAGACCTATATCGACGTCGTTTTCCTGACCGATCACATGCCGACCGGCGACGAGAAGCATGTCGCCCAGGATTATTCGGTGTCTTTCGGCGGCAACGCCGTCACGGCGGCGTTCGCCTGCGCCAGGCTCGGCATATCTCCCGATCTGCTCGCCTCCCTCGCCGACGACTGGCTCGGGCGGATGTTCCTCGACATGGCGCGGAAATACGACATTCCCGTTCACGGCAGGAAAGTCAGGGAGTCTTCGCTGTCGTTCGTCCTTCCGAGGGACGGCAAGCGCGCCATCGTCCGCTGCCGCGACGACGACTATCTGCATCCCTTTCCCCATCTCAATCTGCGCGGATGCCGGGCCCTTCATCTCGACGGCCACCAGCCCGACGCCGCCATTCATTATGCGAAGCAATGCCGGGAAGCGGGAATTCTGACATCGCTCGACGGCGGCGGACTGCGCGAAAATACTCAGGAGTTGCTGAATTTCATCGACGTCGCGGTGGTCGCCGAGCGGCTTTGCGAACAGATGGATCTGTCGCCCGCTTCCATGCTGGACCACCTCAAGGCCAAGGGCTGCCGGATCGGCGCGGTCACCATGGGCGAGCGGGGGGTGCTGTGGTACGACGAGGCCGGCGCGGTCGGCCTGATGCCGGCGCTGCCCATTCCCGCCAGGCTCGTCATCGACACGAACGGCGCCGGCGATGTCTTTCACGGCGCCTATGTCTATTCATACCTCGCCGATCCGTCCGCGCCGTGGCTCGCTCATTTCGAGTTCGCGAGGGCGGCCTCCACCCACAAGATCCAGCATCTCGGCAATGAGGCTGGCCTGCCGTCGCGCGAAGACGTCGAGCGCGCAAACCGCATGTTCCCGCTCGTCGAGCCGGCGGCGCTACGGTAAATTTACGCCGCCGGACACTCTTTCTTGCGGAGCAGGCGGGCTCTTGTCATTGCTCCCGCCCGCGTCACGATTTTGGCGCACCCATGCTTGAATGTGCGGCGACGCACTTTCCGGCGGCGCGGCCAATGGCGCCTACGCCGCATACGCATTTTTACCATCGCCTGGAGGCGCATAATGGCTTTGCGAACCGCAATGATTGCACGTCCCCGTCCGCGCCTTCTGGCTGCGCTGCTGCTGGGGACGGCTTTGTCCTGCGGCTCGATGGGCTTTTCGCCGGTCCTCGCGCAGACGGTGGCGGTGGAGCGGCTGGCTTTCGGGCCCAAGGAAATGTCGGTGTCGATTCCGAAGATCGAGGTCGACGGGTCGAGCCTCACGCAGGGCGAACTCGCGACGCTGTTCCAGTTCAAGGACATCCGCTCGATCGCCGACATGCTGGCGCGCTTCAACGCCCGCTCGGTGCGCATCCCGGAAATCCGCGTCGAGCAGAACCTCCCCAAGCGCGACGGCAAAACCACGACCCAGACGATCGTGTATCGCGACCTCGTCTTTTCCGACGTCGTCGCCGGGAAGGCCAGAATGGCGAACCTCGCGGGCGGAACGACCGCGATGGAGGACAGCGAACTCGGCAAGGTGACCGGAACCGTCGGCCGCGCGTCGATGGAGGATGTGGACTTCACCGCCTCGGTTCGCTTCGTGATCGACAAGGCGGTCGGCGGCGAGGCGCCGAAGACGCTTTATCGCAACGGCTCCTTCGACGGCATGACGATGAAGGGCGACAAGTTCGAGATGTCGTTCGGCCGCATGTCGTTCGGCGAGTTCCGCGCCCGTCCGATGAGGACGCCGCTCATGGACATCGTCACGCTCGCGCAGGACATGGAGAAGAACAAGGGCCAGCCGCCGAAGCCCGAAGACACGCGGCGCATCGTCAATTTCGTCATCGACGTGCTGGATGCGTTCGAATCGACGCCGGCCACCGTCGAGAACATCCGCGTCATGGCGCCGGACAGGGCGAAGGGCGGGATGATGACCATGAGCCTCGCCAAGATGACCATCGGCGCCTTCGGCAAGCGTCGCTACCCGTCCATCAGCACCGAGAACATGGACATCAAGGCGCCGGACGGATCGGTTTCGATCGGCGCCTTCACGTTCAAGGGCATTGACTTCAATCCGACCGCCGCCGGCCTGCAGGAAGCCGGCTCCGCGCCGATCGAGCAATGGGCGGCGGAGAACTGGCGCAAGCTTCTGCCGAATTTCGACGGTTTCTCCGTAGCCAACGTGAATGTCGACGTGCCCGACGAGAAGAACAAGGGCCAGCGCATCAAGGCCAGGATCGGCGGGTTCGATCTGTCGCTGGCCAGCTATCTCCAGGGCATTCCAACCGACATTCAGTCGCGCCTCAGCAATTTCGTGTTCGACGTTCCGCCCGCGACGAAGGACAACGGGCTGAAGGAAATTCTCGCCCTTGGCTACAAGACGGTTGATGCGTCGGCGGCGCTGGCTGCGACATGGAACGAGCAATCCAACACGATCGCCATCAGCAACCTGTCGGCGCAGAGCGCCGGAATGGGCGCGGTGAACATCAAGGCGACGATCGGCAACGCCATCAAGGAATTGTTCGTCGGCGATCCGACGATGATGCAGGTCGCCGCGCTGGGGCTGACCGCGAAGGACGTCGAGGTGAAGGTCGACAACGCCGGCGTGTTCGAAAAGGTGATCGCGCGTCAGGCGCAGCAGCAAGGCAAGAAGCCGGAGGAGCTGCGCCGCAACATGGGGGCGATGGCGAGCATCATCATCCCCGGCGTGCTCGGCGGCGGCGAAGCGGCCCAGAATGTCGCCAACGCAGTGTCCGCCTTCCTCGCCAAGCCCGGCACGCTGCTTGTCGCCGCGAAGGCCAAGGACCCGGCCGGCCTCAGCATGGGCGAAGCGGCGATGGCGTCGAACAACCCGATCGCGCTGATTCAGAAGGTGGATATCACCGCCCGCGCCAATTGACGCCGAGCGCTCGAAGACGACACAGATGCGGGCCTGAGCGGCCCGCATCTTCATGATTCATCCTCTGCAAAGCATCCTGAAGCGATTGGCGCGGCTGCGGCGCTTTCCAACGCTGGCCCGCCGGGATGGGATGGTGTTCCTGCTCGATCCCGACAACTGGATCGACAACCGTGTGATCGCCGGCGCGCCTTATGAGACGCGGCAACTGGCCAATGCGATCGCCCTCATCGCCAGGCACCGCCTCGATCTCGTCCTGGATATCGGCGCGAATTTCGGCCTCTACAGCATCGCGCTCGGGCTCCAGCCGCAGATCGCCAATGTGGTCGCGTTCGAGCCCGTGCGTCGAAACCACGCCCAGCTCATGGGCAATGCGTTCGCGAACCGTCTCGAGCGGAAGATTGAAGCGCATCGGCTCGGCCTCTCGGATCACGCCGGCCGCGTCGTGATCCATATCGATCCGACCTCCACCGGCGTGTCGCGGCTCGACCTGTCGACCTCCGATCGCGACGCTTCCCGATTCAGCGCGACGGAGGAAATCGAGATCGCCCGCTTCGACGATGTGGCGCAGTTCACCGCGCGCAAGGCGTTCGTGAAGATCGATGTCGAGGGTCAGGCGGCGGCGGTCATCGCGGGCATGCAGCGTTTTCTCGCGGCGAACCCATGCGTGATTCAAACGGAAGTCACGACCGATTCCGAACGCGCCGCGATCAGCGCATTGTGCGAGCAGGACTATGTGGAGACGGCGCGCATCGACAACGACGTCATCATCGCGCACCGCGATTTTTCAGGCTGACTCTCAGCCTGTTTCGCCCGTCAGCCGCCGCCATCGCTTGCGCGCGGAATTGGCCCACTTCGCAAGAACGCCGCGCGGACGCAACGGCTGAAACGGATCGGGGACGTGGCGGTCATCGCCGATGTGATGGCCGACCGGCGGCCACAGAAGCGCGATCCTGCGGCCTTCCTTCTTCAGCGCGAGACTCAGCTTCTCTTCGGTCTCATGCCGGGCGAACGGGCCCTTCTCTTTCCACACATCGAGGCGCGCGATGGAGGGATTGAACGAGTAGGAGAACCACATCGGGTGCGTGTCATGCTCGAAATATTTATAGTCGAGCCCTTCCGCGTTCATCATGCGCGCGCCATTTTCGAGATGAGGCGCGTAGTCGCGATGCGCGAGCAGCGCCACCGTGACGTCGGGACGCGCGCGCAGCATCGCGACGATGCGTTCAAGCTCGACGGAGCGCGTGAATTCCCAGTCGTCCTCGAGATGAATCACGAAGGGCGTCGCGACCGTTTCATACAGGCGATCGATCGAGCGCATCTGCCCGAGCTTCGGCTCGTTGATCCGCATGTCGACTTTTGGATGTCGCGCGGCGAAAGCGCGCGCGCCGGCGTGATCGGCGGAATCTTCGGCGATGATGATGCGATCGGCGTCGAACCAGCGATCGAACGAGGTGATCGTGCGCTCGAGAAGATCGAAGCGTCCGCAGCTTGTCGCGACGACCGTGAAAAGCTGCGGATCGACCCGGTGGCGTGAAGCGCTCTCGCCGGCCATGAGACGGTCAGTTCGGCAGATTCACACGCAGATGCAGTTCGCGAAGCTGCTTCGGCGAGGCTTCCGACGGCGCGCCCATCAGCAGGTCCATGGCCTGCTGATTCATCGGGAACAGCGCCACCTCGCGCAGATTCGTCGCGCCCGCGAGCAGCATCACGATGCGGTCGATGCCGGCCGCCATGCCGCCATGCGGCGGCGCGCCATACTGGAACGCGCGATACATGCCGCCGAAACGATCGATCACCGTCTGCTCGCCGTAGCCGGCGATCTCGAACGCCTTCACCATCGCTTCGGGCCGATGATTCCGGATGCCGCCTGACGCGAGTTCATAGCCGTTGCAGGCGATGTCGTACTGGAACGCCTTGATGGACAGCGGCTCCTGCGTCTTCAGCGCGTCAAGGCCGCCTTGCGGCATCGAGAACGGGTTGTGCGAGAAGTCGACCTTCTTCTCGTCCTCGTTCCATTCATACATCGGGAAATCGACGATCCACGCGAACTCATAGGCGTTCTCGTTGATGAGCTTGAGCTCGGTTCCGACCTGCGTGCGCGCGAGGCCGGCGAACTTGACGAACTTGTCGGGCTGGCCAGCGACGAAGAACGCCGCGTCGCCGGCCTTCAGGCCAAGCGCGTTGCGAATGGCCTCGGTGCGCTCAGGGCCAATGTTTTTTGCCAGAGGTCCGGCGGCCTCGTAGTATTTTGACCAGAGTGCATTCGCTTCGGCCGATTTGCCTTCCTCCATAAGGCGTTCGATCATTTTCGTCAGTATTCTGACGTCAACATTGGAAAGCTTTGCCCCAACTTCTTCTGTTGGAGTTCCGCCAGAATCTGCAATCAGAACTTGGCCTTGTTCTGAATTTTTCAATGCTGCGATCCTTGACAAGAACTCTTCGTCTGTCCGTGCGTTTTCACCCGCTCGCCACATGATGTAGCCGAGACCCACCTGCCCTTCGCCCTGCGCCCAGGAATTCATGCGGTCGCAGAAGGCGCGCGAACCGCCGCCGGGCGCGGGAATGGCCCAGACCTCCGACTTCGCATCCTCGAGAATCCGCGCGAAAACCTTGAAGCCGGAGCCGCGGAAATGCTCGGAGACGTTCTGCATGACGAGCGGATTGCGCAGGTCCGGCTTGTCGGTGCCGTATTTGCGCATCGACTCGGCGTAGGGGATGCGCGGCCAGTTCCTGGTCACGCTCTTGCCGTCGCCGAATTCCTCGAACACGCCGGCGATCACCGGCTCCATCGCGGCGAACACATCCTGCTGCTCGACGAAGCTCATCTCGACGTCGAGCTGATAGAACTCGCCGGGCAAACGGTCGGCGCGCGGATCCTCGTCGCGGAAGCAGGGCGCGATCTGGAAATAGCGGTCGAAGCCCGCCATCATGATGAGCTGCTTGTATTGCTGCGGCGCCTGCGGCAGCGCATAAAACTTGCCGGCGTGAATGCGGCTCGGCACGAGAAAGTCGCGCGCGCCTTCCGGCGACGAGGCGGTCAGGATCGGGGTCTGGAACTCGAAGAACCCGCCGTCCTTCATGCGGCGGCGGATCGAGTCGATCACCTTTCCGCGCAGCATGATGTTGGCGTGCAGCTTGTCGCGCCTGAGATCGAGGAAGCGGTAGCGAAGCCGCGTATCCTCCGGATAGGGCTGGTCGCCGAAAACCTGAAGCGGCAGCTCCGCGGCCGCGCCGAGCACCTCCATCTCGGTCGCGAACACCTCGATCGCGCCGGTGGGCAGGTCTGGATTGTCGGTGCCCTCGGGCCTCCGCCTCACTTTTCCGTCGATGCGGATCACCCATTCCGACCGGACCGTCTCGGCCAGCTTGAAGGCCGACGAATCGCTGTCGATCACGACCTGCGTGACGCCGTAATGATCGCGCAGATCGATGAACAGAACGCCCCCGTGGTCGCGGATGCGATGGCACCAGCCCGACAGCCGGGCCGTCTGGCCGATGTTTTCGGCGCGAAGCGCGCCGCAGGTGTGGGAACGATAGCGATGCATTCTTTCAAGCCTTGAATCGGCGCGGAAAGGCGCATGGGCGCCCCCTCCTGTCAAGGATGGCGGGCGCGACGCGGAGGCTTAGAATTTCGGCGGCCGAGGCCGATTCTCTCCGCAAGAGTCTCATTGGCCGCAGCCGCAGCCTGAGCTATCAGCGACCAACATGAGCACCATAACAACGACGGCGGAACTCGCCGCGCTTTGCCAGCGAATCGCCGGCCAGCCCTTTGCGACCGTCGACACGGAATTCCTCCGCGAAACGACCTATTATCCGAAGCTCTGCCTGATCCAGCTCGCGAGCCCCGTCGAGGCGGCGGTCATCGACCCGCTTGCGCCCGGCATCGACCTTGCGCCCTTCTTTGCGCTGATGACGGACGAAAACGTCGTGAAAGTTTTTCATGCCGCCAGACAAGACATTGAAATAATTTGGAATTTAGGCCGGATTATCCCCTCCCCGCTGTTCGACACGCAGGTCGCGGCGATGGTGTGCGGCTATGGCGATTCCGTCTCCTACGAACAGCTCGCCAATGATTTCTCGCGGGCGCGCATCGACAAGTCGTCCCGCTTCACCGACTGGTCGCGGCGGCCGCTGACCAACCAGCAGCTTTCCTACGCCGAATCCGACGTGACGCACCTGCGCGCGGTTTATCTCGCCCTGAAAAGCCAGATCGAGGAGAAGGGGCGGGCCGACTGGCTGGCGGACGAGATGGCGATCCTGGGCGCTTCCTCGACCTATGAGATGAAGCCGGAGGATGCGTGGCGCCGCCTCAAGGGGCGCATTCGCAAGCCGCGAGAGTTGGCGGTTCTGATGGAGGTCGCGGCCTGGCGCGAGCGGGAGGCTCAGACACGGGACGTGCCGCGCTCGCGCGCGCTCAAGGACGATGCTCTTGTCGACATCGCCGTCCGTGCCCCGCGCACGACGGAGGCGATGGCCGACCTGCGGTCGCTGCCGAAGGGGTTCGAGCGCTCCCGCGCCGCGGCTGAATTGATCGAGGCCGTCGTGCGCGGCCTGGAGCGCGATCCGAAGACGCTGCCTCCCCTTGAGAAGCCGCGCGGACGCAACGGTTCGGCCGCGATCGTCGACCTTCTGAAGGTGTTGCTCAAGGCCGTCGCGGACGAGGCCCGCGTCGCTCCGAAGATCATCGCCACCGTCGACGAACTCGATGATCTCGCCTCGGACGACGCCGCCGATGTCGCCTGCATGCGGGGATGGCGCCGCGATCTCTTTGGAGAGCGCGCGCTGGCGCTCAAGCATGGTAAGCTCGCCCTATCCCTTCACGAGGGCGAGGTCGTGGCGAAAACCCTGCCCTGGACCGCGCCGGCCGCGTGAGGCTCACACCTCCATGACGAGGACGTGGCACACGGGCTTCTTGCCCCAGACCTGATTGACGGCGCCGCGCACCGCCCGCTCCACGGCCTTCTCGACCGTGTCGGCGTTCCGCCGCCGCTGTCGCGGCAGGCTTTCGAGGGTCTGATCGACCGCGTTTCCGACCAACTCGACCATGTCGGAGCCGTCCTTTCCGCGCGGCGGCAGCCCCATCAGCGCGATCTCGGGATCAGCGGCGATATTGCCCTTGCCGTCGATCGCGACCGCGACCGACACGATCCCGACGAAAGAGAGCTTCCGCCGCTCGCTGATGGTCGGATCCGCGAGATCGATCAGCAGATCGCCGTCCTTGAGGCGGCGGCCGGCGCGGATATGGTCCACCACTTCCGCCGGACCCGGCGCGAGCCTGATCATCGCGCCATTGAAGGCCCGCAGCACCTGCGGCGTGTTCTGCGCTTTCGCGAAAGCGGCGTGCTCGGTCAGATGCAGCGCTTCGCCATGCGCCGGGATCGCGATGCGCGGCCGGACCCATTCATACATCTTCTTCAATTCGTCGCGCCTCGGATGGCCCGACACATGCACCAGATGCGTGCGGTCGGTGATCACCTCGATGTCGTTCTTCACGAGCTCATTGATGATGCGGTTGATCGCCTTTTCGTTGCCGGGAATCGCGCGCGAGGAGAAGATCACGCGGTCGCCTGACGCAAGCGACAGATCGGGATGATCGTCGAACGCGATGCGCGCCATCGCCGCACGCTGCTCGCCCTGGCTGCCGGTGAGCAGCACGACAGCCTTGTTCCGCGGCAGTCTCTGCAAGGCTTCGGGGCCAAGGAAAGGCTTGAGACCGTCAAGCATTCCGAGTTCGCGCGAAACCTCGACCACGCGGTCCATCGCGCGGCCCACGACGGCGACCTGCCGGCCGTTCGCTTCCGCCGCCTCGGCGACGGCGCGCATGCGCGCGACATTCGACGCGAAGGTCGTCACCGCGACGCGATGCTTCGAAGCCATGATGATGTCGCGCAGCGAGTGAGCGACGTCGGTCTCGCTCGGGCTGATGCCGTCGCGCAGCACATTGGTCGAGTCGCAGATGAGCGCCAGAACGCCTTCATCGCCGGCTGCTTTCAGCCGGGCCTCGTCTGTCGGCCTGCCGATGAGCGGCGTCGGATCGATCTTCCAGTCGCCGGTATGAACGACCGTTCCGAGCGGCGTTTTCAGGATGAGCGCGTTCGATTCAGGAATCGAGTGAGCGACGTTGACGAATTCGCAGGAAAAGGCCCCGAGCGCGAACGGTTGGCCGGGCGCCACGGTGGTGATCGGCAGCTTCGGCGCGTTCGGCTCGCCGAGCTTGCGGATTTCGAGGAGATTCGTCGCAAAGCGGGTGGCGAAGATCGGCGCGCGCAGCCGCGGCCAGAGATCGACGATGGCGCCGATATGATCCTCATGCGCGTGGGTGATGATGACGCCGAGAAGGTTGGCGCGCTCCTCCTCGATGAAGGACAGGTCGGGAAGAATGAGGTCGACTCCCGGGAGATCGTCTCCCGCGAAGGCGACGCCGCAATCGACCAGAATCCATTTCTTGCGGCCTGGCGGGCCGAATCCGTACAGCGCCGCGTTCATGCCGATTTCGCCGAGGCCGCCCAGCGGCGCGAAAACCAGCTCGGCCGCGTTCTTTTCGGTCGTCATGATAAGAGCCCTTCCCGCCTGAGCATGACGTCGCCCGCGTCGATCGTCTGTCGTCCCCCCACGGCATCAACCACCAGCCGGCCGCTGTGATCAATCTCCGAAAAAACGCCATCCACCGCGCGATCGGAGATCATCACGCGGATCGGCGATCCGACGCCGGCGGCTCCCTTGAGCCAGTCAGCGCGCGTGGCGCTGAAATTCCCGCCTTCGGCCCACTGGCCGAGCCGCTCGCGGAAGGCGCGGGATAAAGCGAGCAGCACGTCGAACGGCTCCAGCCGCTCGCCCAGAGCGGCGAGATCGGTCGCGTCATAGGGCAGGCCCGGCGGATGATGGCGGACATTGACGCCGCATCCGATCGCCACGGCGTGGCGCCGCCGCCCTCCCCGGTTGAGGAAGAGCCCTTCCAGCAGGACGCCCGCCAGCTTCGCGCCGTCCACGAGGACGTCGTTCGGCCATTTGAGCTTGATGCGATCGCCGAGCCCGGTGAGCGACCGGAGGGCGTCGCGGAGCGCGAGGCCGGTCACGAAGCCGAGCTGCGGCGCGGTCTCCGGCGGACAGGGATCGATCAGAAGCAGCGTCGCATAGAGATTGCCGGGCTCGGAGACCCACACGCGCCCGCGCCGGCCCCTGCCGCCGGTCTGGCGATCGGCGACGATCCATATCCCGCCTGGATCGCCGGCCTGGGCGAGCGCGCACGCCTCATCCATCGTGGAGGCGAGCGACTCGTGATGGGAAAGCCGGAATCCTGCGACGGTCGCGGCGTGCGCGCCTGGGATCGCCACGTCAGAACAGCGACCGGGCGGCGGCGGCGGCGGCGTTGAACAGCGCGGCGGGAGCGATGGACAGCAGGGCGACGAAAATCGTGCAGACGATCACGACGCCGTTGACGCTGGCGTCGCCGCGGTCGAAGGCGGGCTTCGGCTCATCGAAATACATCAGCTTCACGATGCGCAGATAGTAATAGGCGCCGACGACGCTGGTCACGACGCCGATGATCGCGAGCGCGAACAGCTTCGCATTGATCGCCGCGCCGAAGACATAGAACTTCGCCCAGAAGCCGGCGAGCGGCGGAATGCCGGCGAGCGAGAACATCATCGCGGCGAGCGAAAAAGCGAGCCATGGCCGCGTGCGGGAAAGGCCGGCGAGATCGCCGATCGTCTCGACCGCCTGCCCGTCCCGCCGCATCAGCAGCACGCAGCCGAAGGAGCCGAGCGTCGTGACGAGATAGATCGCCATGTAGGTGATGACGCCCTGCACGCCTTCAGGCGTTCCCGCCGCCAGCCCCACCAGCGCGTAGCCCATGTTGGCGATCGACGAATAGGCGAGCAGCCGCTTGATGTTGGTCTGGCCAATGGCGGCGAACGCGCCAAGCGCCATCGACGCGATCGAGATGAAGATCACGATCTGCTGCCATTGCGGCGCGATCGCGGGAAAAGCCGTGATCACGACGCGCACGAACATCGCCATCGCCGCCATTTTCGGGCCGGCGGAGAAGAAGGCGGCGACAGGCGTCGGCGCGCCCTCATAAACGTCCGGAGTCCACATATGGAACGGAACCGCGGAAATCTTGAACGCCATCCCGGCAAGCAGGAAGACGAGGCCGATGACCACGCCAAGCGGCGCGCCGCCCTTCACCACCGCGGCGATGCCGGAGAACGACGTCGTCCCGGCGAAACCATAGATCAGCGACGCGCCATACAGCAGCATGCCCGAGGACAGCGCGCCCAGCACGAAATACTTCAGGCCCGCCTCGGTCGCCTTGCTGTTGTCGCGATGGATGGCGGCGACGACATACAGCGCGAGGGATTGCAGTTCGAGGCCGATGTAAAGCGCGATGAGATCGTTGGCCGAAATCATCATCATCATGCCGAGCGTCGCGAGCAGCACGAGCAGCGAATATTCGTAACGCTCGACGCGCTCCCGCTCGAGCCACTGAAACGACATCAGCAGCGTCGCGATCGACGCGATGAGCGTGAACACCTTCATCAATTGCGCGAAGCCGTCGGCGATGAACGCGCCCTCGAAGCCGACGCCCTGCTTTCCGCCCGAAAGATGCACGAGCCCGAGCACGACGATCAGCAGACCGACCGAAAGCGTCTGGATCGCGCGGCGCGCGCCATCGCCCTGAATCGCGCCGAGCAGCACGAGGCAGAGCGCGCCGACGACAAGGATGATCTCGGGAAGCGCCGGCGCGAGAACGGGAAACGGCAGCATCAGCGTCGGCTCACTGGACAGTCAGGAGGGCGGTGTTCGTCAAAGCGAGCGCAGCCTGGTAGCTTTTGACGAGGTGATCGGTCGACGCCGCGAAGGCGTCGAGGATCGGCCCCGGCCTCACCCCGTAATAGATCGTCAGCACGACGAGCGGCGCCAGAATGACCTGCTCGCGGCGGTTCAGATCCATGATCGATGTCAGCGCCGGCTTGTCGATCACGCCGAAGATCATGCGCGCGTAAAGCCAGAGCGCGTAGCAGGCTGACAGGATCACGCCGGTCGTCGCGAAGAACGCGACCCACGGATTGGCGCGGAACGCGCCGAGCAGCGTCAGGAATTCGCCGATGAAGCCCGATGTGCCCGGCAGGCCGACATTGGCCATGGTGAAGACCATGAAGGCGACGGCATAAAGCGGCATGCGCTGCACGAGGCCGCCATAGGCCGCGATCTCGCGGGTGTGCAGGCGATCGTAAACGACGCCGACGCAGAGGAAGAGCGCGCCCGACACGATGCCGTGCGAAACCATCTGGAACATGGCGCCCTGCACGCCCTGCGGCGTCATCGTGAAGAGGCCCATCGTCACGAAGCCCATATGGGCGACCGACGAATAGGCGATCAGCTTCTTCACGTCCTCCTGCATCATGGCGACGAGCGAGGTGTAGATGATCGCGATCACCGAGAGCGCATAGACGAAGGGAGCGAAATAGGCCGACGCCTCCGGGAACATCGGCAGCGAGAAACGGATGAAGCCGTAGCCGCCCATCTTCAGCAGGATGCCAGCAAGGATGACCGAGCCTGCCGTCGGCGCCTCGACGTGGGCGTCCGGCAGCCATGTGTGGACCGGCCACATCGGCATCTTCACCGCCAGCGATGCGAAGAACGCCAGCCAGAGCCAGGTCTGCATCGAGGACGGAAACTGGTGCTTCAGCAGAACGGCGATATCAGTCGTGCCAGCGTTCCAGTACATCGCCAGCACGGCGAGCAGCATCAGCACCGAGCCGAGAAGCGTGTAGAGGAAGAATTTGAACGCGGCATAGATGCGTCGCTTCCCGCCCCAGACGCCGATGATGAGAAACATCGGAATCAGCCCCGCCTCGAAGAAGACGTAGAAGGCGATGAGGTCGAGCGCCGCGAAGACGCCGATCATCAGCGTCTCCAGCACGAGGAAGCACACCATATATTCGCGCACGCGCTTGGTGATCGATTCCCACGACGCCAGAATGCAGAACGGCATCAGAAAGGCGGTGAGGACCACGAAGGGCATCGAGAACCCGTCGACGCCGAGCCGGAAGCGGATCTGGTCGGAAATCCAGGGATAGCTCTCGACGAGTTGGAACGACGGCGAACCGGGATCGAATTTGCTCCACGCCGCCAGCGACAGCGCGAAGGTGATGATGGTCGTCCACAGCGCGATGAAACGGATGTTGCGAAGATTGGCTTCGCTTTCCTCGCGGAAGAGCAGGATCAGAGCCGCGCCGACGAGCGGCAGCAGCAGCAGCCCGGAGAGCAGGCCCGGCATCAGTGCGCTCCCCCGAACATCGACCAGGTCACGAGAGCGGCCACTCCCAGCAGCATGGCGAAAGCATAGTGGTAGACATAGCCGGTCTGCAGCCGCACGACGCGGTTGGTGACATCGATCACCCGAGCGGAGACGCCGTCAGGTCCAAGCCCGTCGATGACCGCGCCGTCGCCCTTCTTCCAGAGGAACGTTCCGAGCCAGCGCGCCGGGCGCACGAAGAGGACGTCGTAGAGCTCGTCGAAATACCACTTGTTGAGCAGGAAGCGGTACAGCAGCGGCTGGGATTCCGCGAGGCGCTTCGGCAGCTCGGGACGCAGCATATAGAACCAGTAGGCCACAAGGAATCCGGCGACCATCATCACGAAAGGCGACAGCTTCACCCAGCCTGGAACCTCGTGCATCTCGTGCAGGATGTGATTGTCCTTGGCGATGTAGAGCGCGCCCGCCCAGAATGCGTCGAACCGCTCGCCGATGAATCCGTCCTTGAAGACGAAGCCGGCGAGCAGCGCTCCGATCGCCAGAAGCCCGAGGGGAATCAGCATCGTCTGAGGCGATTCATGCGGCTTGTGGTCATGGCCGTGATCGTCATGTCCATGATGCGCATGCTCATCGCCATGGACGGCGTGAGCGTCGGCGTGATGATGGTCATGGCCGTGGCCGCCGCCAGCCCAGCGCGGCGCGCCCTCGAAGGTCATGAAGTAAAGCCGCCAGGAATAGAAGCTCGTCATGCCGGCCGCGACGACGAGGAGAACGAAGGCCGTCGCCGCGCCGAAGCGATGCGAGGCGAAGGCCGTCTCGATAATCGCGTCCTTGGAGAAATATCCGGCTGTGAACGGGAAGCCGGTCAGCGCCAGCGTGCCGATGGTCATCATCGCCGCTGTGAAGGGAATGTATTTTCGCAGGCCGCCCATCTTCCGCATGTCCTGCTCGTGATGCATCGCGTGGATCACCGAGCCCGAGCCAAGGAAGAGCAGCGCCTTGAAGAAAGCGTGCGTGAAGAGATGGAAGATTCCGGCTGAATAAGCGCCGACGCCGAGCGCCACGAACATGTAGCCGAGCTGCGAGCAGGTCGAATAGGCGATTACGCGCTTGATGTCGTTCTGCACGAGGCCGACCGTGGCGGCGAAAAAGGCCGTGATCGCGCCGATGATGACCACGACCGACAGCGCCGTCGGAGACCATTCGAAGATCGGCGACAGCCGCGCCACCATGAACACGCCGGCGGTGACCATCGTGGCGGCATGGATGAGGGCCGACACTGGGGTCGGGCCCTCCATAGCGTCAGGCAGCCAGGTGTGCAGGAGGAACTGCGCCGACTTGCCCATCGCGCCCATGAACAGCAGCAGGCAGGCGAGCGTCAGCGCGTTCCACTCGAAGCCGATGAAGCGGAACGTCGCCTGCTGGAGTTCACCCACGCGCGGGAAGATCGCGTCGAACGCGACGGAGCCGAACAGCACGAACACGAGGAAAATGCCAAGCGCGAAGCCGAAATCGCCGACGCGGTTGACGATGAAGGCCTTCATCGCGGCGTCGCGCGCGGACTTCTTCTCGTACCAGAAGCCGATCAGCAGATAGCTCGCGAGGCCGACGCCCTCCCAGCCGAAGAACATCTGGACCAGATTGTCGGACGTCACCAGCGTCAGCATCGCGAAGGTGAACAGCGACAGATAGGCGAAGAAGCGCGGGCGCGACGGATCCTCGTGCATGTAGCCGATGGAGTAGACATGCACGAGCGCCGACACGGTGTTCACGACGACGAGCATCACGAGCGTCAGCCGGTCGATCCGGAACGCCCAGTCGACCACGAGGTCGCCCGCCTGCATCCATTGCGCGATCTGGATGCGCATCATTCCGCCGGGCGCATCGAACGTGAAAAATGCGACCCAGGAGAGGACCGCGCTGACCGCCAGGAATGAGGTGGTGACGATTTCGCTCGGCCGCGCGCCGATCAGCCGGCCGAAAAGGCCCGCGATCAGGAAGCCGATCAGCGGCAGAAAGACGATCGCCTGATACATCGATCAGCCCTTCATCATGTTGATGTCTTCCACGGCGATGGAGCCGCGGTTGCGGAAAAACACGACCAATATCGCCAGCCCGATCGCCGCCTCGGCCGCTGCGACGGTCAGCACGAACAGGGCGAACACCTGTCCGACGATATCGTTGAGGAAGGCGGAGAAGGCGACCAGGTTGATGTTGACGGCGAGCAGGATCAACTCGACCGACATCAGGATCACGATCACGTTCTTGCGGTTCAGAAAGATGCCGAACACGCCGATCGTGAACAGGATCGCTGCGACGGTGAGGTAATGGCCGATGGTGATCGTCATCGCAGGCTCGCCTCAGACGCCAGCCCGGAAGGGCGCTTTCTTGACTTCCATCGCCGTCGCCTTGGTGCGGGCGACCTGCTGCGCGACGTTCTGCCGCTTGACGCCCGACCGTTCGCGCAAGGTCAGGACGATCGCGCCGATCATGGCCACCAGCAGCACCAGACCGGCCGCCTGGAAGAAGTAGATGTATTTCGTATAGAGCAGCCGCCCGATCGCCTGCGTGTTGGACACGTCGCTCGGGATGGCGGTCGAGCCGCCCTGCACGACCTTCAGCACGGATGGATCGATCGCCCAGGCGCCGACGACCACGATGAGCTCCGCGGCGAACACCAGCGCGATGAGCGCGCCGAACGGAAGATATTGCTGGAAGCCCTGCCGAAGCTCGGCGAAATCCACGTCCAGCATCATCGTCACGAACAGGAACAGCACCGCGACGGCGCCGACATAGACGACGACGAGAATCATCGCGAGGAACTCGGCTCCCAGAAGCACGAACAGCCCCGCCGCGTTCACGAAAGCGAGGATCAGATAAAGCACCGAATGGACCGGGTTGCGGGACGCGACGACCATGAAGGCCGAAGCGATCAGCACCGCGGAGAAGAGATAGAAGAAAAGCGCCGCCACGGGTCCGGTCTCAGCGATAGGGCGCGTCGAGCGCGATGTTGCGGGCGATCTCGCGCTCCCAGCGGGCGCCGTTGTCGAGCAGCCGCTGCTTGTCGAAGAACAGCTCCTCCCGCGTCTCGGTCGCGAACTCGAAGTTCGGCCCCTCGACGATCGCGTCCACCGGGCAGGCCTCCTGGCACATGCCGCAATAGATGCATTTGGTCATGTCGATGTCGTAGCGCGTCGTGCGGCGCGTGCCGTCGTTGCGGCGCGGGCCGGCCTCGATGGTGATCGCCTGCGCCGGGCAGATCGCCTCGCACAGCTTGCAGGCGATGCAGCGCTCCTCGCCGTTCGGATAGCGGCGCAGCGCATGCTCGCCGCGGAAGCGCGGGGACAGCTGCCCCTTCTCGAAAGGATAGTTCAGCGTCGCCTTCGGCTTGAAGAAGTAGCGCATCGACAGAAAGAACGCCGACGCGAACTCCTTGAGCAGAAGGGCTTTGGCGGCCTGGGCGATAGCCATCAGACGTCTCCGGCCATCAGTTCAACCCGCCCCAGCCCGTGACCTGCAGCACGAAAGCCACGATCGCGACATAGCCGAGCGAGATGGGGAGGAACACCTTCCAGCCGAGGCGCATCAACTGGTCGTAGCGATAGCGCGGCACGAAGGCCTTCACCATCGCGAACATGAAGAACACGAAGCAGACCTTCAACAGGAACCAGATCACTCCGGGAACCCAGATGAAGGGCGCAAATCCGAGCGGCGAGGACCAGCCGCCGAAGAACAGGATCGTCGTCAGCGAGCACATCGTGACGATCGCGACATACTCGCCGAGCATGAACAGCAGGTAGGGCGTGGACGAATATTCGACCATGAAGCCGGCGACGAGCTCCGACTCCGCTTCAGAGAGATCGAAGGGCGGCCGGTTCGTCTCCGCGAGCGCCGACACGAAGAAGATGACGAGCATCGGCAGGAGCGGCAGCCAGAACCAGTTCAGGAATGTCAGCCACGGAACGCCGAGCGTGGTCGCCAGCCCGTACTTCTCCTGAAACAGCACGATGTCCGTCAGGTTCAATGAACCGACGCAGAGCAGCGCGGTGATGATCACGAAGCCGATCGACACCTCATAAGACACCATCTGGGCCGCGGCGCGGAGCGCGCTGAGGAACGGATACTTCGAGTTGGAGGCCCAGCCGCCCATGATGACGCCGTAAACGCCGAGCGAGGAGATCGCGAAGACGTAAAGGATTCCGACATTGATGTCGGAGATCACCCAGCCCCACGCCACCGGAATCACCGCCCAGGCCGACAGCGCCAGCATGCAGGTCACGAGCGGCGCCAGCAGGAAAACGCCTTTGTTGGCGCCGGCCGGAATGATCGGCTCCTTGAACACGAATTTCAGAAGATCGGCGAAACTCTGGAAAAGCCCGAAGGGCCCGACGACGTTGGGCCCTCGCCTCAACTGCACGGCGGCCCAGATCTTTCGGTCCGCCAGCAGGAGGAAGGCGATGATGACCAGCAGGCAGACCAGAAGGACGACGGCCTCGATGGCGTAGATGACGACGTTGAGAAACCAGTCGGTTTGCGTGAACAGCCACCACAACACATAGATCGCGACGCCGAGGGCGACCAGACCGATCGCGCCGAGCACTCCGAAGAGCGCGATCTTCGCGCTGGCGCCGGAAGCCGGGGAGCGGGTCGAGAGATCAGTCATCGCCCTACTCCGCCGCCGCGGCGAGTTTGCCCTGCGCGAGCGCGGAGCATTCGGCCATGATCGCGGAGGCGCGCGCGATCGGATTCGTCAGGTAGAAATCCCGCACGGCGCTGCCGAGCGGCGACGATGACGGCGACAGCCCGAGATCGGCGAGAGTTCGCAGATCGGCGATCGCGCCTGGCTCGATCATGTCGAGCCGGGCGAAATGCGGATGCTTCGCATAGAGATCGCCGCGCAACTGGGCGAGCGAGTCGAACGGGAGCTTCACGTCAAGAACGCCGGACAAGGCCCGCAGGATCGCCCAATCCTCGCGCGCGTCGCCGGGGCCGAACGTGGCGCGGCTCGCCATCTGAACCCGGCCTTCGGTGTTCACGTAGGTTCCGGATTTTTCCGTGTAGGCCGACCCCGGCAGGATGACGTCGGCGCGATGCGCGCCGCGATCGCCATGCGTGCCCTGATAGATCACGAACGGTCCGGGCGCGATCTCGATCTCGTCAGCCCCGAGATTGAAGAGAACCTCCACGCCGCCGCTCGCCATCGCCCTGGCGTCGAGCGCGCCTTCCTGGGGGACGAAGCCGAGATCGAGCGCGCCGACGCGGGCCGCAGCGGTATGAAGGACCGAAAACCCGTTCCAGCCCTCATGGATCGCGCCGGCGAGAAATCCGGAGCGGGCGGCGAGCGAAAGGACGGCTTCGCCGTCCGGGCCGGTCAGCGCGCCCTGCCCGATCAGCCAGATCTTCTTGCGGCTCGCCGCCTCCGGATCCGCCTTGAAGCGCTCCAGCGCCTGCAGCGAGGGGCCCATATATTCGTAGTCGTAGGCCAGGTCGGCGCGTTCGCCCATCAGACCGATGCGGAAGCCGCCGGCGAGCCAGCGCTTGCGGATGCGGGCGTTGATGACCGGCGCCTCGCGGCGCGGGTTGGCGCCGATGATGATGAGGCCGTCAGCCTGCTCGATGCCCGCGATCGTCGCGTTGAACAGATAAGAGGCGCGGCCATGTTTCGGATGCAGCGCGGAGCCGTCCTGCCGGCTGTCGATATTGCCGGAGCCCAGCTTCTCCATCAGCAGCTTGAGCGCGAACATTTCCTCGACCGCAGCCAGGTCGCCGGCGATCGCGCCGATCTTCTCCGGCCTCGCCGCCTTCATCTTGCGGGCGATCAGCGCGAACGCCTCCTGCCAGGAGGCCGGCCGCAGCCGGCCGTTCTCGCGAACATAGGGCCGGTCAAGACGCTGCGACTTCAGCCCGTCCCAGATGAAGCGCGTCTTGTCCGAAATCCATTCCTCGTTCACGTCGTCATTGACGCGGGGCATGATGCGCATCACCTCGCGGCCGCGCGAATCCACGCGGATGGCCGATCCGGCGGCGTCCATCACGTCGATGGACTCGGTCTTCTGCAGCTCCCACGGCCGCGCGTTGAAGGCGTAGGGCTTCGAGGTCAGCGCCCCGACAGGACACAAATCAATGACGTTGCCCTGCAGTTCGGACGTCATCGCCCGTTCGAGATAGGTCGTGATCTCCGCATCCTCGCCGCGGCCGATCAGGCCGAGCTCGGAAATGCCGGCGACTTCGGTCGTGAAACGGACGCAGCGCGTGCAGTGGATGCAGCGGGTCATGACCGTCTTCACGAGCGGCCCGATATACTTGTCCTCGACCGCCCGCTTGTTCTCGGCGAAGCGCGACGAGTCCACGCCGTAGGCCATCGCCTGGTCCTGCAGGTCGCACTCGCCGCCCTGATCGCAGATCGGGCAGTCGAGGGGGTGGTTGATGAGCAGGAACTCCATCACCCCTTCGCGGGCCTTCTTCACCATCGGCGATTTCGTGAAGACAACCGGCGGCTCGCCGTTGGGGCCGGGCCGGAGATCCCGGACCGACATGGCGCAACTCGCCTGCGGCTTGGGCGGACCGCCCTTCACCTCGACCAGACACATCCGGCAATTGCCGGCGATCGACAGGCGCTCGTGAAAGCAGAATCGCGGCACTTCGGCGCCGGCCGCCTCGCACGCTTGCAGCAGCGTGTATTCGGCCGGGACGTCGATTTCAGCGCCGTCGACGATGATCTTGGTCATTCGCAAGCGTCCGTCGGGCCCTTCACGGGCCAGACTCTGGAAGGGTTCTGGACTGGTGTTTAGCGATTGCGGGCGAAGAAGAAAGCCTCTTTTTCGCCGCACGTTTCGTCATGAAAAGTTCAGGTTCTCGGCGTCGCCGGAGCGACTGACGTTGCGGGCGCGCGGGCTGCGATTCCCAGCACCTGATCGCGGGTTTCCGCCAGCGCGGCATTGGCCTGCGTGACCTCCTCCGGCGTCAATGTCACGGGGCAAACCGCTGATCCGTCGACGATATAGCGATTTTCCGACACCGTGGTGCCGCCCGGGCGCTCCTGCGTCGAGAGAATCACGCGGATCATCCGGCCGCTCACATGCGGGCCGCACTGGGCTTCCAGCGTCTCGGTGGATTGAGGCAGCGCGCGCTCCAGAACGACGCCCTGCGACGTGTTCGAGGCGACCGTGGTTCCGCGCGCCTGGGCGCGCGCGGCGATCACGGAACGCACGCGCTGGCCGGGCGCGGAGATGAAAATGGAGGGCGTAGCCGGCGCGGGGGCCTGTGCGACCGGCGCTGACGGCGCCGGCTCCGCAAGCTGCGGCCTCGGACCGCAAGCGGTGAGAAGAAGGGCCGCCGCGACGGCTGGAATTGCGCCAGATTTCATGGGCTCGCTCCTGTCGATCCGAAGGAGCTTTCTAAGCTATTTGAGGCGGCTGAGCCGTGGCCGAGGCGCCACAGTCGCTCCTTCGCGCTCTGATTTGCCAAGGGCGGCGCCATGATGACGGATGCAGGGGCGCAATCCGTCATTCCGCGGCCATCAGCGGCAGCGCGTCGGGGTGCGGATTGGCGGAATAATCATCGATCCGCTTTTCGATTTCATGGCGGAAATGGGTGATCAGACCCTGGATCGGCCAGGCCGCGGCGTCGCCGAGCGCGCAGATCGTGTGGCCCTCGATCTGCTTCGTGACTTCGAGCAGCATGTCGATCTCGCGCTTCTGCGCCCTGCCCTCCGCCATGCGGTTGACCACGCGCCACATCCAGCCGGTGCCTTCCCGGCAGGGCGTGCACTGGCCGCAGCTCTCATGCTTGTAGAAATAGCTGATGCGCGCGATCGCCCGGACGATGTCGGTCGACTTGTCCATGACGATCACCGCGGCGGTGCCGAGGCCGGACCGCAGCTTCGACAGCGAATCGAACTCCATCGGCGTGTCGATGATCTGCGCGGCGGGCACCATGCGCACCGACGAGCCGCCGGGAATGACAGCGAGCAGATTGTCCCAGCCGCCCCGTACGCCGCCGCAATGGCGGTCGATCAGCTCCCGGAACGGGATGCCCATCGCCTCTTCCACGTTGCACGGCTTGTTGACGTGGCCGGAAACGCAGAACAGTTTCGTGCCGACATTGTTGGGATTGCCGATCGACGAGAACCAGGCCGCGCCGCGCCGCAGGATCGTGCCGGCGACGGCGATCGACTCGACGTTGTTGACCGTGGTCGGGCAGCCATAGAGGCCCATATTCGCCGGAAATGGCGGCTTGAGGCGGGGCTGCCCCTTCTTGCCCTCGAGCGATTCGAGCAGGGCCGTCTCTTCGCCGCAGATATAGGCTCCGGCGCCGTGGTGGACATAGATGTCGAACGGCCAGCCATGCTTGTTGTTCTTGCCGACGAGATTGGCCTCGTAGGCTTCGTCGATCGCACGCTGGAGCGCCTCGCGCTCGGCGATGTATTCGCCCCTGACATAGATGTAGCAGGCGTTCGCGTTCATCGCGAAAGACGCGATCAGGCAGCCCTCGACCAGCAGATGCGGGTCGTTGCGCATGATCTCCCGGTCCTTGCAGGTGCCGGGCTCGGACTCGTCAGCATTGACGACGAGGTAGCTCGGACGCCCGTCCGACTGCTTGGGCATGAACGACCATTTCAGCCCGGTTGGGAAGCCGGCGCCGCCGCGGCCGCGCAGGCCCGACGCCTTCATCTCGTTGATCACCCAGTCGCGGCCCTGATCGAGCAGGAACTTGGTCTGATCCCAGGCGCCGCGCATCATCGCCGATTTGAGGTCGGCGCCGTGAAAGCCGTAGAGATTCGTGAAAATGCGGTCCTTGTCGGCGAGCATCTCTCGTCCTCAACTCTTCGGCTTGTCATCGGCCGGGGACTTCCCGCCCTCGGCGTGCGGCGTGTCCTTCGCGACATTGGTCGGGCTGCCGGTCGGCGCAGGCCGCGCAGGCGCAGCCGCATTGGCCGCCGCCTGCGAGGCCGCCGATGGCGCGGGCGTCGGCGGCGCGACCGGAGCCGCGGGGGCCGTCGGCGTCGCAGGGGCCGCCTGAGCCGCCGCCGCCTTGGCCGCGGCTGCGGCGGCGACCCGCTCGTCGAACTTCGCCCGCCACGCGCCGACCGCCGAGCCGTCGAACAGCGTGGCGTCAGTCAGCGTCTTCACGTCGTCTTTCGGCTCGGAGCCGTTCCGCCCCTGTTGCGATCCGACCTTGACCGGCCTGCCCGCCTCCAGATCGTCGAGCAACCTGGCGAAATTCTCCGGCGTCAGATCTTCGTAATAATCGTCATTGATCTGAACCATCGGCGCATTGCAGCAGGCGCCCAGGCATTCGACTTCCAGCCAGGAGAGTTTGCCGTTCGCCGTGACCGTTTTCTCCGGCCCGATCTTGCTTTCGCAGACTTTCCTGATCTCTCCGGCGCCCCGTAACGCGCAGGGCGTGGTCCCGCACAACTGCACGAAATACTGGCCGACCGGCGCCAGATTGAACATCGTGTAGAAGGTGGCGACCTCCAGCACGCGGATGTTCGGCATGTCCAGCACCCGCGCGACATGCTCGATCGCCGCCTTCGGCAGCCAGCCGCCCGCCTGCTTCTGCGCCTGCCACAGCAGCGGAATCACCGCCGAGGCCTGACGGCCTTCCGGATATTTCGCGATCTGCGACTTGACCCAGTTCTCATTGGCCGCGTCGAAGGAGAATTCCTTCGGCTGGATGTGATCGGGCGCGAGGCGACGGACTGACATCTCTTACCTCAGAAACACGCGCTTGCGCGCTGCGGCTGCTGACCGCGCTGGAATTCGATCCGCATCAGGCAGGTCCGGACCTCGCCGGCCCGCTGCATCATCACGACGAAGCGGCCTTCGGTCTGCCCGGCGCGTTCGATGGCTTTCACGTCGAAGCCCTGACGCGCCAGCTCCTCGATCGAGGTTTGCCGCCCGGACGGAGTCTGCGCAGGCGGCGTCTGCCGCTGCGACGGCGGCGGAATCACCGGCATGTCGGATTGGGCCAGAGCCGCGCCGCCGAACGCCTGCATGGCCGGCAGAAGCCCGGCCATCACCGCAACGTGCGAACGTAAGCCGGCGCTCACCGGTCGACCTCGCCGAACACGATGTCGAGGGAGCCGAGGATCGCCGAGACGTCGGCCAGCATGTGTCCCCGGCACAGGAAATCCATCGCCTGCAGATGAGCGAAGCCGGGCGCGCGCAGCTTGCAGCGATACGGCTTGTTGGTGCCGTCGGAGACGAGATAGACGCCGAATTCGCCCTTCGGCGCCTCGACCGCCGCATAGACCTCGCCGGCCGGAACCTTGTAGCCCTCGGTGTAGAGCTTGAAATGATGGATGAGCGCTTCCATCGAACGCTTCATCTCGCCACGCTTGGGCGGAACGATCTTTCCGTCCGTCGATGAAACCGGGCCGTCTTTCTCTGTCGAAAGAAGCCGCTCGACGCACTGCTTCATCAGCGAGGTGGACTGGCGCATCTCCTCGACGCGGATGCAGTAACGGTCGTAGCAGTCGCCGTTCTTGCCGATCGGGATGTCGAAATCCAGCTCCTCATAGCACTCATAGGGTTGCGACTTGCGCAAATCCCACGCCGCGCCGGAGCCGCGCACCATCACGCCGGAGAAGCCCCATTTCCAGCAATCCTCCAGCGAGACGACGCCGATGTCGACGTTGCGCTGCTTGAAGATGCGGTTGTCGGTCAGCAGCGTCTCGAGATCGTCGACCACCTTGATGAAGGGGTCGCAGAAGGCGCCGATGTCCTCGACGAGCTCTTGCGGAATATCCTGGTGAACGCCGCCCGGCCTGATGAAATCCGCATGCATGCGCGCGCCCGAGGCGCGTTCATAGAAGATCATCAGCTTCTCGCGCTCCTCGAACCCCCAGAGCGGAGGGGTGAGCGCGCCGACGTCCATCGCCTGCGTGGTGACGTTGAGAAGATGGGAGAGCAGACGGCCGATCTCGGAGTACAGAACGCGAATCAACTGGCCGCGCTTCGGCACGGTGATTCCGATCAGCCGTTCGACGGCGAGCGCGAAAGCATGCTCCTGATTCATCGGCGCGACATAGTCGAGCCGGTCGAAATAAGGCACGGCCTGCAGGTAGGTCTTGTGCTCGATCAGCTTCTCGGTGCCGCGATGAAGCAATCCGATATGCGGATCGACGCGCTCGACGACCTCGCCGTCAAGCTCCAGCACGAGGCGCAGAACGCCATGCGCGGCCGGATGCTGCGGCCCGAAATTGATCGAGAAGTTGCGGATGTTGTGTTCGGTCATGAGCGGCTCCGACGCGGCAGTCGGGTTTCGGCAGTCGGTAGTCGTTGAATCGTCACGCGGTCGGACTGTTGCAACGATCGAATCAACGACCGCAGCATCTTTCCGACGGCTTCGGCGCGCGTAAGCAACTGAGTCATGCTCGAAGCCTCCAGCAAGCCGACTCTTTGACTTAGAAGGATATGCGTCTCCAACTCTTTCAAGGAGCCTTGAGCGATCCTTAGAGATTGAATGTAGCTGCCAGGATGATCTCGACCGTATCCTTCGGCGATATTCGCCGGCACAGAAGCAGCGGATCGGCGAATCTGCGAGGTCATGCCAAACGCCTCTTCACGCGGAAATCCGCGTGTCGCGCTATAGCATTCCGCCGCCAATTCCATTGCTTCCTTCCAAACTCTCAAATCACGATAGGACCTGATCGACCTATCATCGGTCACGACTGCCTACCCCCGATTGGCGACTGCCGCCCTAGGTTTTCGCCTTCTCATCACCCGGCAGCACGTAATCCGTGCCCTCCCAGGGCGAGAGAAAGTCGAACTGCCGGAATTCCTGCGTCAGCTTCACCGGCTCATAGAGCACGCGCTTCTGCTCGTCGTCCCACCGCACTTCGACGAAGCCGGTCAGCGGGAAGTCCTTGCGCAGCGGATAGCCCTGGAAACCGTAGTCCGTCAGGAGCCGCCGCATGTCGGGATGGCCGGTGAAGAGCACGCCGTACATGTCGTAGGTCTCGCGCTCGAACCAGTCGGCGCCGGGAAAAACCGAAATGGACGACGGCACCGGCGTCGATTCGTCGGTCTGGATTTTCACCCGGATCCGGTGGTTCAGGCGCGGGGATAGCAGGTGATAGACCACGTCGAACCGCTTCGGCCGGCTCGGATAGTCGGCGCCGCAGATGTCGATGATGTTCCAGAACTGGCACTGGCTGTCCGTCCTGAGGAAATCGAGCGTCTCGACGATCGCCGCCGCGTCGGCGTGCAGGTTCAGCTCGCCATAGGCGATTTCAAAACCCGCGACCTTTCCGGGCAGCGAGCCGACGATGTGCTCGCCGAGAGATGTGAGCGCTTCGCTCATTGCGTCTTCCCGATTGCCGCCGGCGCGACAGACGCCGGCGTATTCCCTACCGCTCGATGGTGCCGACGCGCCGAATCTTCTTCTGCAGCAGCAGCACGCCATACAGCAGCGCTTCCGCCGTCGGCGGGCAGCCGGGAACGTAGATGTCCACCGGCACGACCCGGTCGCAGCCCCTGACGACGCTGTAGCTGTAGTGATAATAGCCGCCGCCGTTGGCGCAGCTTCCCATCGAGATCACGTAACGCGGCTCCGGCATCTGGTCGTAGACCTTGCGGAGGGCGGGCGCCATCTTGTTGGTCAGCGTGCCGGCGACGATCATGACATCTGACTGCCTTGGCGAGGCGCGCGGCGCGAAGCCAAAACGCTCGACGTCGTAGCGCGGCATCGAGAGCTGCATCATCTCGACCGCGCAGCAGGCGAGACCGAACGTCATCCACATCAGCGACCCGGTGCGCGCCCACTGGATCAGGTCGTCCGTGGTGGTGACCAGGAAGCCCTTGTCAGCGAGTTCATCGCTGATCGAGGTGAAAACCGGATCGTCGTGGCCGATCGGCTTGCCATCCGGGCCCAGCAGCCCCTTCGGATGAGGCGCGATCGTCGCTCCCTGCGACGGTGAAAAGGTCGGGTCGGGCCGCTCTTCGAGGGTCAATCCCATTCCAGCGCTCCTTTGCGCCACTCATATATGAAGCCGACCGTCAGCACGCCGAGAAAAATCATCATCGAGGAGAAGCCGAGCCAGCCGATGTCGCGGAAAGCGACCGCCCACGGAAACAGGAAGGCCACCTCCAGATCGAAGATGATGAAGAGAATCGCCACCAGATAGAAGCGGACGTCGAACTTCATGCGCGCGTCGTCGAAAGCGTTGAAGCCGCACTCGTAGGCGGACAGCTTCTCGGGGTCCGGATTCTGGTAGGCCACGAGGAAGGGCGCGATCAGCAGCGCCAGCCCGATGACCAGCGAAATGCCGATAAACACCGCAAGCGGCAGATATTCGTCGAGAAGGCCGCCAGCCATATGTCGCTCCTCGCCGCGCCACCGCCGCGCGTCGGCGTGACGGGCGCTCCTGCTTACTTCAATCGGATGATTTTCCAATGAAAACCATCGAGATTAAGAAGGATTCCAGTCGGCAGGGGCTTAACCCAGCCCCCGACCCGGCACAAGATGCGCGGCGGTCGCAGCGCGGGTCGATTTGCCATGCGGAGCATGCGTAGCTAAACGGCGCCCCCCTGCCAGCTGATCGCGGGCGCCAGAGACCATTCCACTCATGCGTTTTCGCTGCGCCGTCGTTGCGGCGTTCCTGCTGACGTCGACGGTCGGGATGGCGCAAGGTCAGAGAGCCGAGCGCATTCCGCTCCCGCCGCCGCGGCCGTTCGATCTCGACAAGTCAGAGTGGCTTCCGGAGGCGTTCCGCAATCCCGGAGCAGGAGGCGTCGTCCTGGCGGCCATCCCCGAACGGGCCGAGGAGGATGAGTGGCCGAAACCCGCGACCGGCGCGCCGGCGGAGCCGCTTTTCGACCCCGACGAGAAGCCGGAGCGGCCCGGCCTGTCCATGGACAAGGGAACCTCGGTCGATTGCGTGCCGCCGCGTCTGATGGCCGTGCTCGATCGGGTGATCGAGCGCTATGGCGCCGTCCGCGTCACCTCGACATGGCGGCCGGCGTGGCGGGCGCGGCGCAACTCCTGGCATCGCCGCTGCGAAGCGGTGGATTTCAGGACGCCCGGCGTCCATCCCCAGACGGTGATCGCGTTCATTCGCGACATGCCTGAGGTCGGCGGGCGCAAGGTCTACTGGAACGGGCTCGTGCATATCGACACGGGCCCGGTGCGGACCTGGTGATCAGCGGTATTTCCGCACGCAGCCCATCAGTTCGGCCAGCGCGACGGAGGTGCCCTTCAGCGTCATCGAGAAGGCGTTGTGCCCGTCGGGCCGGAAGAACATGCGGTCGCCAGCGCGAATCTGTTCGAACAGACGGCGCGAATCCGCCAGCACGAGGATCAGTCGCTGCGGCGTCGTCGCGGTGGCGGACCCGGCATGAGGCGCAGAACCGTCGATCCAGTAGGACACCCGCCCCCGTGAGCCGACCCGCCACGTCCATTGCGGGTTGGTGAGGGAAATACCCCACACCATCTTGTTGGTCAGCATGAAGGTGACGTTCGCGCCTCCTCCATAGGGCGCCGCGGCGGTGCAGTTCGAGAATGCGCCATTGCTCGCATTGGCCTGAACGACCCACTGGCCCGTATTGTATCGGTCCAGAATCTGAGCGGCGGCCTCGCCATGAAACCCCGCCGCCGCTGCAAGCGCCATTACGGCGCCGCGAACGCACCCATATCGCATGCTGAAACTTTCCCCAAAGCCTGCCGGTTATCACCAAAAAAGGCGACGGCGTGTCAACGCGGTTCCTGTCCCAAGGTTACCCGAGCGCGTGGTCGCCGGCAGGCGCGAGCCTGTGGATTGGTCTTCGCTTCCTTGACAGGAAGCAAAGGCGTGCTATCCCGCCGCCATTCGCAGCGCCAAGGCGCGCGACGCCCGCGCGGGCGTAGCTCAGTTGGTTAGAGTGCCGGCCTGTCACGCCGGAGGTCGCGGGTTCGAGTCCCGTCGCCCGCGCCATTTCTTTCATCGCTTCGCTTATCGCGGCCCCGATCGGTCCAACGCGCCGCGCCGCCGCTTAAAACCTGGAATTGGACAGGCGATACCGCTTCGTCTCCGCCGCTGTCAGAATGCGGAAACCCTGCGGCGGCGTCGATTGCGCGAGGTCGATCAGGGCCGTGTTGATTCCCATGGTCCGCGCATAGTTGCGCAGGGCGGCCGTCGGCTCGTCCGATGGAATGAGTTCGCGCATGGGAGCGCCGGAATTGGCCGGATCGCGCGCGAGGTCGATCTTGTGGGACTGGTGGACGCCGACTCGCGATCCTTCAGGGATGATCCGCTTCGCCCCGCCCATGAGCGCATAGACGCAAGCCGAGAAACAGCGGGCCGCCCGGACCTTCTCCGCCGACGCGCTCTCGCTCGCGAACCAGCCCGGGCGCGGAACCTCCGGCCGGGCGACGACCACGGTGGCGCCGAGCTTGCGCCAGACGGACCCAAGCGCCATCGACCCGATCACGCTGCCGCCCGGCGAATCGACGAAGACGACATTGCGCAGCCCGGCGCCGCGCGACGGCAATTGCCGCTGCACGAAATCAAGAAACGACTGCGCCGACGAGCGCGTGATCTCGCCTTCCGCGAGAATCAGAGTCGGGCAATCAGGGCGACAGAGCGCCGGCTCCTCCAGCGTCACCGCCCGGAAGGACATGTCCGCCCAAGCGCCGGTCGGCGCGATCATCGAAGCGGTCAGAATCGCCAGCAAGCAGGATAAGCGATGCAAGGAGGCCTCTCCACGCGACGAGCCTGCGGCGCCAGTCTTAACAATATGCGTGCGGCGCTCGTCATCACAATGCAGCCACCGGCTGCAAGGCTTCCGCAAATGAGAATGGTGGGCGGTGAGAGATTCGAACTCCCGACCTGTCCGGTGTAAACGGAATGCTCTACCGCTGAGCTAACCGCCCTGCCCTGCGCCCGGTGATGTGGCCCAAGAGCCGCCCGAGCGCAAGTTTGGCGCGGCCCGCGACGCTGAAACCGCTACGCGTCAAATCCGTCCGCCCGCTCTAGGATTTCCCGATGCGCCGCCGCGAGGGATGGCGCCGGTTTCGGCCGGGCTGCTTGTCGAGACATTGTAGAATACGTTCTTCCCAGAGCGCGCATAAAAAAGCTCCCGGCTTTCGCCGGGAGCTTTCGTTCCGCAATCGAGGCGCCTAGTGCGCGACGACGCCAGCGCCGTCCTCGTCGCCGATCGGCGCGGCCGACCGCGCCTTCTCGGCGGCTTCGGCCGCCTCCTCGTCCCATTCGATCGGCTCGGGCTGGCGGACGAGCGCATGCTTGATGACCTCATCCATGCGCTGGACCGGCACGATCTCGAGATTGTTCTTCACGTTGTCCGGAATCTCCGCCAGATCCTTGGCGTTGTCCTCCGGAATGAGAACCTTCTTCACGCCGCCGCGCAGCGCCGCGAGCAGCTTTTCCTTGAGGCCGCCGATCGGCAGCACGCGCCCGCGCAGCGTGACCTCTCCGGTCATGGCGATGTCGCGCCGCACCGGGATGCCGGTGATGACGGAGACGATCGCCGTCGCCATCGCGATGCCCGCGGACGGGCCATCCTTCGGCGTCGCGCCTTCCGGCACGTGCACATGGATGTCGCGCTTGTCGAACTGCGGCGGCTTGACGCCGAACTCGACCGACCGCGACCGCACATAGGAGGCCGCCGCCGAGATCGATTCCTTCATCACGTCGCGCAGGTTGCCGGTGACGGTCATGCGGCCGCGGCCGGGCATCATCAGACCTTCGATCGTCAGCAATTCGCCGCCGACCTCGGTCCAGGCGAGACCCGTGACGACGCCGACCTGATCCTCGGCCTCGGTTTCGCCGTAGCGGAACTTCGGCGCGCCGAGATAATCGGACAGGTTGTCGGCCGTGACCGCGATCTTCTTCTGCTTCTTGAGCAGGATGTCCTTCACGCCCTTGCGGACGAGGTTGGACAGCTCGCGCTCAAGATTACGCACGCCCGCCTCGCGGGTGTAGCGCCGGATCAGCAGCATCAGGCCGCCATCGTCGATCGACCACTCCTTCTCGCCGAGGCCGTGCTTCTTCACCGCGTTCGGGATGAGATGCTTGCGGGCGATCTCAAGCTTCTCGTCCTCGGTGTAGCCGGCGATGCGGATCACCTCCATGCGGTCGAGCAGCGCCGGCGGAATGTTCAGCGTGTTCGCCGTGGTGATGAACATCACGTTCGAGAGGTCGTAGTCGACCTCCAGATAGTGATCGTTGAAGGTGTGGTTCTGCTCGGGGTCGAGAACCTCGAGCAGCGCCGCCGACGGATCGCCGCGGAAATCCATGCCCATCTTGTCGATCTCGTCGAGCAGGATGAGCGGATTGCTCGTCTTGGCCTTGCGCATCGACTGGATGATCTTGCCGGGCATCGAACCGATATAGGTCCGGCGATGGCCGCGGATCTCCGCCTCGTCGCGCACGCCGCCAAGCGACATGCGCACGAACTCGCGTCCGGTCGCTTTCGCGATCGACTTGCCGAGCGAGGTCTTGCCGACGCCCGGAGGGCCGACGAGGCACACGATCGGTCCCGTCAGCTTGTTCGCGCGCTGCTGGACGGCGAGATATTCGACGATGCGCTCCTTGACCTTGTCGAGCCCGAAGTGATCCTCGTCGAGGACCGCCTGGGCGCCCGCGAGATCCTTCTTGATCTTCGATTTTTTACCCCACGGAATGCCGAGCATCCAGTCGAGATAGTTGCGCACCACCGTGGCTTCCGCGGACATGGGCGACATCTGCCGAAGCTTCTTCAGCTCCAGCATCGCCTTGTCGCGGGCTTCCTTGGTGAGCTTGGTCTTCTTGATGCGCTCCTCGAGTTCGGCGGCTTCGTCCTTCTGCTCCTCGCCGTCGCCGAGTTCCTTCTGGATCGCCTTCATCTGCTCGTTGAGATAATATTCGCGCTGGGTCTTCTCCATCTGGCGCTTGACGCGCGAGCGGATGCGCTTCTCGACCTGGAGCACGGAGATCTCGCTCTCCATGAAGCCCATGATCTTCTCGAGCCGCTTCGCGACCGAATAGGTTTCGAGCAGCGTCTGCTTGTCCTGAATCTTGATCGCCAGATGCGACGCCGCCGTATCGGCGAGCTTCGAATAATCGGTGATCTGCGACACCGCGCCGACCACGTCGCTGGAGATCTTCTTGTTCAGCTTGACGTAGTTCTCGAAGTCCGAGACGACCGAGCGCGCGAGCGCCTCAACCTCGACCTTGTCGGCCTCGTCGTCGGCGACGACCTTGGCGCTCGCCGCGTAGAAGTCGTCCGAGCGGACATAGTCCTGGACCTCGGCGCGCGCCGCGCCTTCGACAAGCACCTTCACGGTGCCGTCGGGAAGCTTCAGAAGCTGGAGAACCGACGCAAGCGCGCCGACCTTATAAATGGCGTCCTCGCCCGGATCGTCATGGGAGGCGTCCTTCTGCGTCGCGAGCAGGATGTAGCCGTCATTCTTCACGACCTCCTCGAGGGCGCGGATCGATTTCTCGCGGCCGACGAAAAGCGGAACGATCATGTGCGGGAAGACGACGATGTCGCGCAGCGGCAGGACCGGGTAGGTCTCGACGGCGCCGGGGATCAGGGGAGGACGGTTCTTGGCGGAAGCCATTATGTTTTCCTTTCGACTTGCGCCCGCCATGGCCCCCCTTCGGGCTGCCATGCAGACGGCGGCGGCTGATTCCTGCGAACCTTCCGCTATCCCGGCCGCCGCCTCGGAATGAGCGCGGTCGACTCAAGACTAGACCAAAATGGCGATCGGGGTTGAGTCATTCAAGTCACAGTCCCGGAGCGAGTGTCGCCGCCGGCAGGCGGCCTCGTGGTGAGCGTAATCCAACAGCATCCGCCGCCGCGCTCCTTTGTCCAGGTCTGGTTAGCGAAATCCACGCCGGCCGCCTCGAACAGCCCTTTGTCGAAGGCGCCGGCGACGCGGCAGAGGTCCGCGATCCGGCCGTCGTCCAGACCCTCGGCGGACCACGCGTTCTTGAGCGGACAGGAGCTCACGCGGATGGTGCAGGACGACGCCGAACGCTCGACCTCGTGCGGATAGAGACGTCCGCCGTCGGGACTGACCGAAAGGAAGCGCTCGGCGACCGCATGGGCGTCCGCGGGAATCCCGGCGAAGAGCCCGGCGGCGACCTCCCTGCCCCGCTCCTCCAGCACGCCGACGAGCGTCGCTTCGGCGCGCTCGCGCCCCATTTCGCCTTCGAGCGCGCGCAGCAGCAGGCGGTAGAGGTCAGCGCGATTGGCGAAGGCCGATGCGAGCTCCCGCCGCAAAGTCTCGGTTTCTTCCGTCATCTCGCGCCCATCATGTTTGCCCGCGCGCCATCGCTTTCGACGCGCCTTCGCTCACCAGACTGACCGCCAGCACGACGAAAGCAAGCGCCACGCCGGGCGCGAGAATCACATGGGGCGCCGTGCGCAGCACCGAGCGACCCTCCGCGATCATCGCGCCCCAGCTCGCGACGTTCGGATCGGTCAGGCCGAGAAAGGCGAGCGCCGCCTCCATGATCACGGCGGAGGCGACGATGATCGCGGCGAGCGCCAGGAGCGGCGCGACGGCGTTGGGCAGGATAACCTCGAAGATCATGGCGAGCGTGCTGCGGCCCGACAGCCGCGACGCCTCGACGAAGGCGCGCTGCCTCAGGCTCAGCACCTCGGCGCGAACAACGCGCGCGGGGCCCGTCCACGCGCTCGCCGCCAGCGCCGCGACGATCACAGGCTGCGACGGTCCGGCGACGCTGACGATCGCCAGAGCCAGCATGAAGGACGGAACCGACTGCGCCGCGTCGGCGAGCCGCATCAGCATTTCATCCAGCCATCCGCCGACATAGCCGGCGCAGGCTCCGATCGCGGCGCCCGCCGCCAGCGCAGTGACCATCACGGCGGCGGCGACGGTCAGCGTCGAGCGCGCGCCAAAGAGCAGGCCACTGAAAATGTCGCGTCCGAGCCTGTCCGTTCCGAGCGGCAGATGCGCGTGGAATCCCGGCGACAGCAGCGGACGGCCCGCGATCGCAAGCGGATCGTCGCCGGCGAGCCACGGCGCCGCGAGCGCGAGCGCGAGCATGGCCAGCAGCGCGACCGAGCCGATGGCGCCTTCGGGCGAACGGACGATGCGAGCGAGCAGAGAGTCACGCATCGGCTGCTCCGATGCGCGGATCGAGCCGCGCCAGCGTCAGATCGACGATGAGGTTGATCGCAAGCACAAGCACGGTGCTCACCAGCACGACTCCGACGAGCAGCGGCGGATCGCGGCCGCTCACCGCCTCGAACGCCAGCCGTCCCATGCCGGGAATCGCGAACACGGTTTCGACGACGACGCTGCCGCCGATCATGGTTCCGGCCTGCTGGCCCGCGAGCACGACAACCGGCAGAATTGCGGGGCGCGCGACCGCGCGCCACACCAGCGAACGTCGTCTGTGGCCCAGCGCGCGCGCGGCGCGAACGTGATCGGCGCGCCATGTCTCAGCCATGCCGGCCCGCAAGGCGCGCATGCTGAGCGCGACATAGCCGAGCCCGAGCGCAAGGGTCGGCAGCACGAGATGCTGCGCGCGGTCGATGACGGCGCTCCAGCCGGTCAGCGGCGCGCCGAGCGTCTGAAGCCCGCCGACAGGCAGCAGAGGCGCGCGGACCGCGAGCAACAGCATCAACAGCAGTCCGAGCCAGAAATTGGGAATGGCGTTGACGATCAGCGCGCTGGCGGACAGCGCGCGATCGCGTGGCGCGCCCGGCCGCGCGCCGGCGACGAGGCCCAGCGCGCCGCCCAGACCGACCGCGAGCGCCAGCGACAATCCCATCAGCGTCAGCGTGACGGGAAGACGCTCCATGACGACGTCCAGCACCGGCCTGCCATGCACGATGGATTGCCCGAGATGACCGCTGAAAATTCCCGCTGCGAACGCCGCCATGCGCTCCGGCGGCGATCCGCCAACGCCCCAGCGCCGGCGCAGATCATCGCCGGCGCCGCCGCTTCCGCCGGTCTGGGCGAGATAGGCGTCGACGGCGTCGCCGGGAGCCAGCGACAGAAGGACGAACGCTCCGATCACGACGAACGCCATCGTCGGGATCGCAGCAATGATGCGCGTCAAGACGATCCGAAATGCGCGATTCACGGCTTGTCTGAATCAGCCTCGTCCGATCAGCCCGACAGCCATGTGTCGGCCCAATGCGATGTCGCCCAGCGCGGGTTGTTCGCGACATTGCGCACGGAATCGCGGGCGACCGTGATGAAGGTCCATTCGGCGACATGAATGATCGGCAGGTCGCGATTGGCGATCTGCTGAAAATCGCGGTAGAGCGCCACGCGCCGCGCCGGATCGATCTCGGACGCGGCCTTGGCGATCACGCCGTCCATCTCCTCGCTCTTGTAATTATACTGGTTGGCGAAAGGCACGCCGGGCGGGATGCCGCTCTCATAGAGAACCGTGGTCGAGATCGCGGGATCGTTGCGATAGACCGGCGAGCCGATGGCGAGATCATAGGCGCGGTCGGTGTAGACCGCTTTCGTGTGCGCCGCGGGATCGTTGTTGACGATCTGCGCGTCGATTCCCACCGCGCGCAGCGCCTGCTTGAGATAGTCGCCGAACTGCCTCGTCTGCTCGAACCATGGCGCCGGCAGCAGCCTGAGGGAAAAGCGCGCGCCGCCAGCTCCGCGCGGATATCCCGCTTCGTCGAGCAAGGCGTTCGCGCGCGCAACGTCGAAGCGCGGCGGATTCAGCGTGGCGTCGTTCATCACCTTGTCGAACAGCGGAATCGGACCGTTCGACGCCTTCGCGGTGCCGAGAAAGATCGTGTCGGTGACGAAGGTGCGATCGATCGCATGCGCGATCGCGCGCCGCACGCGCGGGTCGGACAGCTCCTTGCGCGCATTGTTGATCTCGACGACGAGCTGATAGGTGATGCCGTCATAGCCGTCGGCGATGACTTTCACGCCGGGAACCTTGCCGATGCGCGCCATGTCGGCGAGCGGCACGGCGGAAAAGGCGGACAACTGAATCTGGTTGGCCTCGGTCGCCGCGGCGATGGCGCCGCGATCGGGCATCACGCGGAAGATGATCCCGTCGAGATAGGGCTTTCCCTCGTCCCAGTAATTCGGGTTGCGCTCGAGACGGTAATATTCGCCGGGCCGGTGTTCGCTGAATTTGAACGGACCAGTGCCGACGAGCTTCACGTTGGCCGGATTGGCGGCGATGTCGGTTCCCGCGTAAATGTGTTTCGGCAGGACCGAGGTAAGCGCGGGCAGCGCGTTCTCGACGAGCTGGAGCGGCGTCGGCGCGCTGAAGCGGAACGCCGCCGTGGTCGCGTCCGGCGTGTCCACGGCTTCCAGATTCTTGAACACCACGCGGCCGAAATTCTGGAGCTTCTTCCAGACCTCCATCGCCGAGAACGCGACATCCTCCGACGTGAAGGGCTTGCCGTCGTGCCAGGACACGCCGGGCCGCAGCTTGAACAGCACGAGCCGCCCGTCCGCGCTGCCCTGCCACGACAAGGCGAGGCGCGGCGTGAAGCCGCCGCCGGGCGTCATCTCCGCGAGCGGTTCGATCACCTTGCTCGCCATGAAGAAAACCCCGTTCGACGCCACGATCGCGGGATTGATGTTGCGCGGCTCGCCATCGGCCGCGACGATCAGCACGCCGCCGCGCCGCGGCGCGTCCTGCGCGCGGGATGGACCCGCGCCGGTTGCAAGCGAACCCGCCGCGATGGTCGTTCCGATGAACCGGCGGCGGGTGACATTGAGGCTGGACATGGCGGCTCGCCTTACGTGACGCGCGAGATTAGCGCGCGCCTCCGGCCGGCGCGATAGGCCATTGAACAGAAAAGGCGGCCGAAGCCGCCTTTTGGAAAATCCTGAGCGAAAAACAGGCTCAGGCGCTGGCCTTCTTCTCGTCCTCGCGCTCGGAATAGATATAGAGCGGCCGCGCCTTCCCTTCGATGACCTCGGGGCCGACGACCACCTGCTCGACCCCGTCGAGGCCCGGCAGGTCGTACATCGTGTCGAGCAGCACGCTCTCCATGATCGACCGCAGGCCGCGCGCGCCGGTCTTCCGCTCGATCGCCTTGCGGGCGATGAGGTTCAGCGCCTCGTCGTTGAAGGTCAGCTCGGTGTCCTCCATCTCGAACAGGCGGGCGTACTGCTTCACCAGCGCGTTCTTCGGCTCGGTGAGGATCTTCTTCAGCGCGGATTCGTCGAGATCCTCCAGCGTCGCGATCACCGGCAGACGGCCGACGAATTCGGGGATCAGGCCGAACTTGAGCAGATCCTCCGGCTCCACCTCGCGGAAGAGCGCGCCGATGCGACGCTCGTCCGGCGCCTGCACCTTGGCGCCGAAACCGATCGACGTGCCGCCCTGCGAACGCGACGAGATGATCTTGTCGAGGCCCGCGAACGCGCCGCCGCAGATGAAGAGGATGTTCGTCGTGTCCACCTGCAGGAACTCCTGCTGGGGATGCTTGCGTCCGCCCTGCGGCGGCACGGAGGCGACGGTGCCTTCCATGATCTTGAGCAGGGCCTGCTGCACGCCTTCGCCCGACACGTCGCGCGTGATCGAGGGATTGTCGGACTTGCGGCTGATCTTGTCGATCTCGTCGATATAGACGATTCCGCGCTGGGCGCGCTCGACGTTGTAGTCAGAGGCCTGCAACAATTTCAGGATAATGTTCTCGACGTCCTCGCCGACATAACCCGCCTCGGTGAGGGTCGTCGCGTCGGCCATGGTGAACGGGACGTCCAGAATGCGCGCCAGCGTCTGCGCCAGCAGCGTCTTGCCGGAGCCGGTCGGGCCGCACAGGAGGATGTTGGACTTCGCCAGCTCGACGTCGTTGTGCTTCGTCGCGTGATTGAGCCGCTTGTAGTGGTTGTGGACGGCGACCGACAGGACGCGCTTGGCGTAGTCCTGCCCGATCACATAGTCGTCCAGAACCTTGCGGATCTCCTTGGGCGTCGGCACCCCGTCCTTGGCCTGGACGAGCTTGGTCTTGGACTCCTCACGGATGATGTCCATGCAGAGTTCGACGCACTCGTCGCAGATGAAGACGGTCGGCCCGGCGATGAGCTTGCGGACCTCATGCTGGCTCTTGCCGCAGAACGAGCAATAGAGCGTGCTCTTGCCGTCGCCTCCGGACTTTGCGTTTCCTGCAGCCATCACCAGCCTCCGCTTCTCACCACGCCCCGCCGGACCAAGCCGGCGAGCCGCCGCTCATATGATACCGATGCTCCGGTGAACAAACGGTAGCGCCATGATCTTCGCCCGTGCGCGCCGGAATGGCGCGCTCAGGGCCTTGCTCCGCCCGGGATGCAAACACGATGCCTCCCGGCGATCAACCGTCGAATTCGCGGCCGCCGGTCACACCTTTGCGGGCGGAGCGGGGTCCTCGGCGCGCTTCTCGACCACCTTGTCGATGAGGCCGAAATCACGGGCCGCCTCGGCGGACATGAAGTTGTCGCGCTCAAGGGCGTCCTCGACCTCTTTGTAACTCCGGCCGGTGTGATGGACATAAATCTCGTTGAGGCGCCGCTTGGTCTGCTCGAATTCCTTGGCGTAGATCATGATGTCCGTGACCTTCCCCTGATAACCGGCGGAAGGCTGGTGGACCATGATCCGGGAGTTCGGGAGCGCGAATCGCTGCCCCTTCGCCCCGGCCGTCAGCAGAAGCGAACCCATCGATGCGGCCATTCCAAGGCACATGGTGGTGATCGGCGGCTTGATGAACTGCATCGTGTCGTAGATCGACAGGCCCGCCGTGACGGAACCGCCCGGCGAGTTGATGTACATCGAGATTTCCTTCTTCGGATTCTCGGCCTCCAGGAACAGGAGCTGCGCCACCATCAGGGACGCCATCCCGTCCTCGACCTGTCCGGTGAGGAAAATGATCCGCTCGCGCAGAAGGCGCGAATAGATGTCGAAAGACCGCTCGCCGCGGTTGGATTGCTCGACCACCACCGGGACGAGGTAGTTGTTATAGATGTCGACAGGGTCCTTCATGGGGCTCTCTTCGGTGCGCGGGATCGCGCGTCACGGGCGGGAATCGTCTCCAACGGTATTATAACCGCCGCCGGACCCGGCAACGCAAAACCTCACGCCGATCCGCCCAGCCTCTCCATGTGGTGAACGAAAAGCGTCAGCGGAAGAGGGCCCGGACGGCGATCGACGCCGGTCCGGCGAGGCGGCGGCTTTGCGCCGCCGCGCCCGGGTCAGCCTTTCAGCGCCTTGCCAAGCTCGGCGGACTCCTCGTCCGCCAGAAGCTCGTCCCTGCTCACCGTCTTGTCCGTCACCTTCGCGCCGGCGAGGATGTGATCGATGACCTTCTCCTCGAAGATGGGCGCGCGCAGCTCGGCCAGCGCCTGCGGGTTCTTGCGGTAAAACTCCCACACCGCCTTCTCCTGGCCGGGGAACTGTCGCGCCCGTTCGACCAGCGCCTTGGAGACCTCGTCGTCCGTGATCTGGACCTTGGCGTCGTCTCCGATCCTGGCGAGAACCAGGCCGAGGCGCACGCGCCGCTCGGCGATCTTGCGATAGTCGGCCTTCTGCTCGTCCTCCGTCGTGTTTTCGTCGGCGAAGGTGCGGCCGGACGCTTTCATGTCCTGCTCTATCTGCCCCCAGACGTTGGAGAATTCCTGCTCGACCAGGGTCGGCGGCAGCTCGAACGAATATTGCCCGTCGAGCGCGTCGAGCAGCCGGCGCTTGGTCTTGGCGCGGGCGACAACGAGCAGTTCGCGGGAGAGATTGTCCTTGATCGCCTGCTTGAGCTGATCGAGCGACTCCATGCCGAACGCCTTAGCGAGTTCGTCGTCGATGACGAGTTCGCCGGGGGCTTCGACCTCCTTCACGGTGACGTCGAAGGACGCCTCTTTCCCCGCTAGGTCGGCTTTCTGATAGGCTTCCGGGAAGGTCGCCTTGACGATCCGGCTTTCGCCCTTCTTGGCGCCCAGCAGGCCGTCCTCGAAGCCCGGAATGAACTGGCCGCCGCCGATGACGAGCGGCATGTTCTCGCCCTTCCCGCCCTCGAACTCGACGCCGTCGATCGAGCCGACGAAATCGATGGTGACGCGATCGTCCTTCTCGGCCGCCGCGCCCTCCGCCTTCGGGGAATAGGGGCGATTCTGCTTGGCGAGATTCTGGAGCTGCTCGTCGACCTCCTCCTGCGGCGGCTCGGCGCTCTCTCGCACGATCTCCAGACCGGAGAAGTCCGCCACCTCGAACTGCGGCAGGACCTCCACCGCGACGCCATAGGTCAAGTCGCCCTTGCCCTCGATCACCTTCTCGATTTCGTCCTGGCTCTCGGGGAAATCGATCTTGGGGTCCATCGCGAGCCGCAGTCCGCGCTCTTCGACGATCGCCTTGTTGGCGTCGACGACCGCGTTATTGACCACGTCGGCCATCACCGAGCGGCCGTACAGGCGGCGCAGATGCGCGACAGGCACCTTGCCGGGCCGGAAGCCGTTGATGCGCGCCTTGCCCTGAAGAGCGTTCAACTCCTCATCGACGCGCTTGGCGAGCGCGGCCGCCTCCAGCGTCACCTTGAATTCGCGCTTCAGGCCCTCGGAAAGGGTCTCGGTCACCTGCATGATCGTCTAACCTTCAGAAAAATCGCGTCGGAACCCGGTCCTGGTGCGGGCGGAGGGACTCGAACCCCCACGACTTTCGCCACTGGAACCTAAACCCAGCGCGTCTACCAGTTCCGCCACGCCCGCGTCAGAGCCGAAACCCCGCGGGGTCGGCGCGCTCATAGCACAGGAAAATGTGCTTGCACGCGAAAAATAGACGATGCGGCGGGACGGGAGAGCGGCGGCGCTCTGCGTTCCGGGGGCTTTCGGCAGACGCCCTCGTCCCATCGATGCTATGCGGGGATGCCCAAGTCCTCGAGTCAGCATGATCCTTCCGTCCCGCCGTCGCATCATGGCCGCCGCCCTTCTCGCCCCGGCCGGCGTCCGGGCGCAGCAGCCTCCACAGGCCGCCTCCCCGCTTTCCAAGCCCATTCTGATCGAAGCGCGGGCCGCGGACATTAGGCTGCGGGCCGAACCGAAGCCCCTCACCGCCGCGCTCACCTACAATGGCGCCAGTCCGGGGCCGACATTTCGGGTGAAACAGGGCGAACAGGCGGTCATCCGCCTTACCAATAAGCTTCAGGAAGAGACGTCAATCCATTGGTACGGCATGAATATCGGCAACAAGGCGGATGGCGTCGCCGGGCTTACGGAAGCCGCTTTGCCGGCCGGCGCCAGCCGGGATGTGACATTCGCCGCGCGGGACGCCGGCGCTTATCTCTATCAGCCCTGCGTGCCCGGCCGGACCGCCGACCAGATCGAGCGCGGCCTTTATGGCGCTTTGATCGTCGAGGAGCGGCAGCCGCCGGAGGCCGATCTGGATGTGGCGGTCGTGATCGACGACTGGCGGCTGGACGACCAGAGCGCGTATGTTCCGGCGGGCGCATCGCAGCCGGGAGACCTTCCCAGGCTCGGCAACGTGCTGACCGTCAACGGCTCCGCCAAGGCGGCCGAGGCGACCGTCCCGACCGGAGGACGCGCGCGCCTGCGCCTCTTCAACGCCTGCGGAGCGCGCATCCTCACCATCCGCTTCGCCGGCGTTCCGGCGACGATCGTGGCGATGGACGGCCAACCCTCGTCAAGCGCGTTCCAGCCCAAGGGCGCGGGCGCGATCATGACGCCCGGAGGCCGCATCGAGCTGATGATCGACCTCCCCGGCGAGCCCGGCCAGCAATTTTCCGTCCTCGCCGAGCTCTCGGCCGAGGTTTCCGTTCCGCTCGTGATCTTGAAAAGCGATGGGCCGCGCCGCGCCGCGCTGCCGCCGATCGCGCCGCTGCCGCCGAATCCCCTGCCCGACAGACTTGATCTGGCCCGCGCCCAGCGTGTCGACCTGACGATCGAGGGAGGCCCGCAAAGCGGCGGCAAACCGGCGCCATGGACGCTCAACCGTCGCACAGGACCCGTTTTCGCCGGCGATCCGTTCTTCCGCGCGAAACGCGGCGCGACGGTCGTGCTGTCCTTTCACAACAAGACGACGATCCCGCAGGCGATGCGGCTGCACGGCCACCATGGCAGGCTGCTGTTCGCGTTCGACGACGGCTACGACCCGTTCTGGATCGACACGACGCTCGTCCAGCAGGGCCGGACCGCGCGCCTCGCCTTCGTCGCCGACAATCCCGGCAAGTGGGCGCTGCGCAGCGCGATGGCCGAGCTGTTCGACGCCGGTCTCGGCGGCTGGTTCGAGGTCGCCTAGATTATGGCTGCTTCGGACAGCCGAACGGCATGAAGGTGCCGCCGGTGCTGCTCACGGCCTGCGCCACGATGATGTTGGCGACCCGCAGTTCCTCGGGGGAGCGCGGGCAGACATTGCGCTCGCCGGCGCAGCTCGCCTCGACGAACGCGGCGTTGCGCCCGATGAACTCGTCGCTCAGGCCCTTGCGGCCGACCCGCGCGACCACGGCGTCGAACGCCTTCCTGTAGGCGTCGCACTTGACCTGTTGCGACGGTTGGGAGGCGGGAGCGGCGTCTTCATCAGCCTCCTTGGGTGCGGAAGCGTCTTGCTGCGGCTGCTGAGTCTGCGCCGGCGGCGTCGCGGGTTGCGCCTGCGGCTTGGCGGGCTGCGCGGGCCTCTGCGCGCGGGGCGGCTGCGGCGGCGTCTGGTTTTGAGCGAAGGCCGGCGCGGCGGCGGCGAGAGCGAGCGCCCACGCGCAGATCGCAAGCGAGGAAAAGGCCGTCCGCATCATGGCTCCGCTCCGGTCGAGAGAATTTGATCCCCGATCCTGATGGCCAAACCATGTCCGCGTCGCCGCTGCTCAAAGCGCGGCGGCGACGCGTCCGATCTCGTCCGGAAGATCGTCGGCGATCAATCCCGCGCCGAGCCGCCGCGCCGCCTCGCCGTGAATCCAGACCGCAGCGCACGCCGCCTCGAAGCCCGGCGCGCCGCGGGCGAGCAGCGCGCCGACCGTTCCGGCCAGCACGTCGCCGGAGCCCGCGGTGGCGAGCCAGGGCGGCGCATTCTCGTTGATCGCGGCGCGGCCGTCTGGCGCGGCGATGACCGTATCAGCGCCCTTCAACACCACCACCGCCCCGGTCAGGGCGGCGGCGGCGGCGGCGCGATCCGTTTTTGAGCGTTCGATTCCATTCTGATCTTTATCAAACAGCCCTCGGAAAAGTCGAAGGAACTCCCCTTCATGCGGGGTCAGGACCACGGGTTTTCGGCCGGCGGCCGGCGCAATGGAGTCGATCTTGTCCGACAGGAGCGTCAGGGCGTCGGCGTCCAGAACGCATGCGGCGCCCGAAGCCAGAGCGACGTCCGCCTTGCGGCGCGCGCCTTGATCAAGACCCAGCGCCGGCCCCAGGACCACGGCGTTGCGGCGAGGATCGGCGAGCAAGGCCCGAAGCTCAGCCGCATCGGACGCGCGGCGAAGCATCAGCGCATCAGGTCCCCGCGCCGCGTGAGCGGCGAGCGCCTCCTCGGGCGCCGCGATCGTCACCAGCCCCGCCCCCGCCCGAAGGCCGGCGCGCGCCGACAGTCTCGGCGCGCCGACGCCCTCGATTCCGCCTGCGACAACCAGCAGGTGGCCGCGCGCGTATTTGTGCGCATCGATTCCCGGCGACGGCAGGGCCGCCCGCCAAAGCGCCGGCGCGTTGGCGAAAAGAGCCGGAGATGCGGCGTCGACCACCGCGTCGCTGATCCCGATGTCGGCGACCGTCACGGTCCCGCACAACGCGCGGCCCGGCAGCAGCAGGTGCCCCGGCTTGCGCCGGACGAACGTGACTGTTTCGGCGGCCCGGATCGCGACGCCGCGGATCGCTCCGCTGTCGCCGCTCACGCCGGACGGAAGGTCGACCGCCAGGACCGGCCGGCCGCTCGCATTGATCCGTTCGACCAGCATCCGCGCCTCGCCGTCGAGATCGCGGGACAGGCCGGCGCCGAACAGGGCGTCGATCACCAGATCGGCGGAGTCATGCGTCACGCTGGCGGCGGCGGCGATCGGCCCCGTCCAACTCTCGCGGGCGGCGCGCGCGTCGCCCTTGATGTCCGCCGCGTCGCCCAGGAGGCCGAGGGAGATGGAGAAGCCCTCCTCCCGCAGAAGCCGCGCGGCGACAAACCCGTCGCCGCCATTCGCGCCCGGGCCGCAGAACACCGCGATGCGGCCGCCAGCCGGAGCGATGGCGGCCACCCTTGCGGCCACAGCGCTTCCGGCCCGCTCCATCAAAGCGGCGCCGGTCGTTCCCGCCGCGATCGCGGCCCGATCGGCCTCATACATGGCGGCGACCGAGAGCAGCCGCAGGGCGGTCTCAGCCTCATCGGAGCGCGTCGCCTTCATATTGGGCATTCTGCACACAATTTGTTCAACGTAGGTTTTTCTCCTGCCTAACCGCGCGTCAACGACAAGAGCATTGCCAATGGGCGGCCGGCGTGGCTGATGCTATCACGACGCGCCTGTAGCCGGCCGCTGCGGCGTCTGCGGAGACCAGAATGAAGAAGATCGAAGCGATCATCAAACCCTTCAAGCTCGACGAGGTGAAGGAAGCGCTTCAGGAGGTCGGCCTTCAGGGGATCACCGTCATCGAGGCGAAGGGCTTCGGCCGGCAGAAAGGCCACACCGAGCTTTATCGCGGCGCGGAGTACGTCGTCGACTTCCTGCCCAAGGTGAAGCTCGAAATCGTGCTCGCCGACGAGATGGTCGAACGCGCGGTCGAGGCGATCCGCACCAGCGCGCAGACGGGCCGCATCGGCGATGGCAAGATTTTTGTATCGCGCATCGACGAAGCGATCCGCATCAGGACCGGCGAAACCGGAAACGACGCGATCTGACCGCTCGCGTCCCGGTTCCCTCTTTTTTCAACCGCCTTCCAACAGGGGCTATCTATGAAAACGGCCAATGACGTCCTGAAGAAACTCAAGGACGATGACGTCAAGTATGTTGATTTCCGCTTCACCGATCCGCGCGGCAAGTGGCAGCACATGACTTATGACGTGACCATGGTCGACGACAGCATGTTCACGGACGGCATCATGTTCGACGGCTCCTCGATCGCCGGCTGGAAAGCGATCAACGAGTCCGACATGGTTCTGATGCCCGACGCCGCCTCGGCCACGATGGACCCATTCTTCGCGGCCTCCACGATGGTCATCAACTGCGACATCCATGAGCCGTCGACGGGGCAGCCCTACAGCCGCGATCCGCGCGGCATCGCCAAGGCGGCCGAGGCCTATGTGAAGTCCACCGGCGTGGGCGATACCGTCTATGTCGGGCCCGAGGCGGAGTTCTTCGTCTTCGACGACGTGAAATTCGCCGCCGACATGTACAACACCGGCTTCAAGCTCGACCATTCCGAGCTGCCGACCAACGGCATGACCGACTACGAAGGCGGCAATATGGGCC